>JABLTR010072747.1_pt1 | contig 42066 bp, 36 predicted proteins | sample 7160071 | NCBI WGS metagenome assembly JABLTR01 (sample SAMN14651230, study PRJNA627086) | human gut metagenome | isolation source: feces | host: Homo sapiens | reverse complement strand
CGGAGCAAAGGTTGGATGCAAGCGGTTAAGCGAACATTCAACCTGCAGCGACTAAAGTCACAAATATAGGGTATCGGCTCTCTTTGGAAGCGTCTCCTTTGCTGTGCAAATCAGGATTTAATAACTCTTATATGGTTTTTCCATCAATTTCACTACTTCATACAGCAACATTGTTGCTGCACCAGTTCCACCCTTAGAGTAAATCTCAGTATCTTCATCAGATTCCGATGTTCCAGCAATATCAAGATGTACCCAAGGTTTTTTCTCAACGAATTCACCTAAGAATCTTGCAGCGGCAGTTGCACCACATTTTTTACCACAGTTAGCGATATCTGCTACAGTAGATGCGTTCAGATTATCATATTCTTCATCGCCCATTGGGAGTCTCCAGATATTTTCTCCTGCAAGGATGGATGCCTGGACAATCTTGGACATAAGTTCGTCGCTGTTACTGAAAGCGCCAGTGTAGCGGTCACCGAGGGCAACAACACAGGCTCCAGTTAAAGTTGCTACGTCAATTAATGTTGTAGCTCCACATTCACGGATTGCATAAGTAATGGCATCAACAAGTGCCATACGGCCTTCAGCATCAGTGTTAACAACTTCGATGTATTTGCCATTCATAGACTTAACGATATCGCCCGGTTTCATTGCCTTGCCGGAAATCATATTTTCACAGGCAGGAATAACTGCGGTTACGTTAATGCCAAGTTTCGCCTCTGCGATTGCACCCATAGCAGCGATAACTGCGGCTGCGCCGCCCATGTCACCATGCATGCCTTTCATGGCATTGCCAGGCTTTAAATTATATCCGCCGGAGTCAAAGCAAAGACCTTTTCCAATTAAAGCAATCTTTTCATCGTCTGTAACACGGCCGTTATATTCCATAACGATAAACTTAGCGGACTGTTTAGAGCCACGGGCAACTGCCAGGTAGGAATTCATGCCGAGTGCTTCGCAATCCTGCTTTTCAAGAATTGTGCATTTGATATTGTTCTTTTCGCAGATTTCCTTTGCCTTAGCTGCGAGAGCTGCAGGAGTCATCACATTTGCTGGCTCATTTACCAGGTCACGGGCTGTTGTAACGGCTTTTGCCATCATTCTTGTGTACTGCTCTTCCTTTTTAAAGGATGCAGAATCAATTCCTGTCAGAATTCCAAGATGCAGCTCTGGAGATTCTGGCTTATCAGAAATGTATTTGTCAAAAGAGTAATCTGCGAGGAGAAGTCCCTTCATAGCAGAACTTAACCAGTAGGAAACATCTTCTCCGATTGCGGTCATAAGAAGGTTCTTTCCGTGAAAACGCTTTGCTTCCTTCATAGCCTGACCGAACTGTAACTGAAATCTTCTCGGAGTTGCCTTCTCAGGAATACCAATGAAAATCAGGTTATAATAAGGCTGTCCCTGATAAGAAAAATCCTTTCCTCGGAGACCGTATACCTTGCTTCCTCCAACGAGACCATCGGCCTGAAGACTTTCAAAAATCTCGCTAACTTTTCCAAGCTCGATACTCAGACGATTTTTATGATTGTATGTGACGAGCAATGTATCAAATTCGTAGTCCTCCAGATCTACGAGACGTTGTATTTGCATAAATGATACGCTCCTTTCTAAAAAATATTTTTATTTAAATAATTATAAGTTGCATTAAAATCGGGAAAAGTGCATACTATCCCCGATTATAATATGTAATATATATACGTTTTAGTGCATATATTCTTCAGCGTATATACAGTTATTTATAGTATAGCACAGTCAAATATTTTAAAACAGAAAAAACTTGTACACATTACATAAAATTTTGGTGGTAAGAGACACGGTTTTTGCGTAAACTACTTATAAACAGGGTAAAATCTTGTCAGAATAAATTGTAGTTAAATAAAGAGTGTTTGAGAAATCACTCCAGTAATATGTATGTCCCAATTTATGGGGAAAGTATTTTTCAAACACGCTCTAGTATACTTCATCTGTGATGAATTTGACAAAACAAATTTTTTTCTATATAATAATTAACAAAGCTAACTAACATTGTTAACCAGGAAAGAATAGGTGATAGAATGAATGAATACTCAATGATGACACAGGAACTGCAGGATCTGGCTGCACTTTCTATGGAACACGGACAGATTCCTTCAGGCCTGTATGACCAGTACCATGTACTGCGAGGTCTCCGTGATGTGAACGGTAAAGGCGTGCTGGCAGGACTTACGGATATTTCCACCATCACCTCTTCCAAAGAAGTTGATGGAAAGATGGTTCCCTGCGATGGAGAGCTGCGCTATCGCGGCTACGACATTCACGATTTAGTAGACGGATTTGTAGCAGAGCAGAGATTTGGCTATGAAGAAGTGGCCTATCTGCTTATTTTTGGACGTTTGCCACAGAAGCAGGAATTACAGGAATTTCAGAATCTTCTCGGAAGTTATCGTACATTGCCGACGAACTTTGTGCGAGACGTTATTATGAAAGCACCAGGTAAGGACATGATGAATACACTGCAGCGAGGCGTACTGACATTATACGGTTATGACGATATGGCAGATGACATTTCCATACCGAACGTACTGCGCCAGTGCTTACAGCTTACAAGTACTGTGCCGTTACTCGCAGTTTATGGTTATCAGGCATATAATCATTATGTAGAAGGCAAGAGTTTTTACATTCATTCTCCGAAGCAGGAACTTTCCACGGCGGAGAATATTTTGCGTATGCTCCGCCCAAATAAAAAGTATACACCACTTGAAGCAAGAGTTTTAGATATTGCCCTCGTACTTCACATGGATCACGGCGGTGGTAACAACTCGACATTTACCAATCATGTAGTAACTTCCTCTGGAACAGATACTTACTCCGCTATGGCAGCATCTCTTGGCTCACTCAAAGGGCCAAAACACGGTGGAGCAAATATCAAAGTTGTTCATATGTTTGATGAGATGAAGCAGGAAGTGAAGGATTGGAAAGACGAAGACGAGATTAAAAATTACTTGCTGAAGCTTCTCAATAAGGAAGCCTTTGATCACAGCGGATTAATTTATGGAATGGGACATGCCGTTTATTCTATCTCTGACCCAAGAGCGAGAATCTTCAAGGGATTCCTTGACAAACTCGCGAGGGAAAAAGGTTACGATGAAGAATTTGAGTTCTATGACAGAGTAGAAAAACTCGCCGTCGAAACCATTCAGGAAAAACGCCGTATCTATAAAGGTGTAAGTGCCAATATCGACTTTTACAGCGGATTCATGTATCGGATCTTAGGGCTGCCAGACCAGTTATTCACCCCGATGTTTGCCGTGGCACGTATGGTCGGCTGGAGCGCACACCGTTTAGAAGAGTTAATGAACTGCGATAAGATTATCCGTCCAGCATACCAGAGTGTGGCTATGGATAAGGAATATGTTCCAATGAAGGATAGAATTATCGTGGAATAGTAAAGAGAATTTTAAAATAAAGCTATTTTTGGGAGGAAAATAACAAAAATATGAAAGCGAAAGACACAGGGAGTTCTGACTGGCCAGAAGGCGAGCCGGCAGCAGAACAAAAAGTGACTTTAGAGGACTACCAGCAACTAATCATCCAAATGCGAAAGGCCAATGTACAGTTTCAGCAAATGTGTAACATTCCATCAGGAGAACTGACAATGTTACTCACCCTGCGCCACCTGTTACTGGCAAAGGAATTTGTCATTCCGTCAGATATTGGGGATGCGATGAAGCTGTCAAGGCCAGCTGTATCCCGAATGCTCCATAATTTAGAGCGTAAAGGATATCTGGAAATGAAAAGCAGCGAAGAAGATCACCGCTACGTCAAGGTACAGTTCACCCAGACTGGAAAAGAACTTATCATCGAGGAATTTGAAAAATGCTGTAAGCTCTTAGAGAGGGTAAAAGAGCGAATGGGAGAAAAGGATATGTATAAGTTTCTCTATTATTACAGCCAGTTTTGCACGATTTTAGTAGATGAGATTTTTTGAGTGTCTCTGACAGGAGAAGCAGCTTAATTCATTAGCATTTAAACACCTTCTAATGCTAATGAATTAAGCTGCTTTTTTCTGGCTTTGGAGCCACTCAAAAAGGGTATCTTCTCGGGGCAGGCATTATTCTTCGTATGAGCGAAAATGACTTTGGAGCCATTCAAAAAGGGTATCTTCTCCCGTTAGGAGCGTTTCCTCCTGCCTGCGGCAATCAGAATTCCTCCAGCTTCTTCAGCAATGCCATTTCCCCTGAAACCTTATACTTCGTACAGAACCGACATAATGCAAAGAGAACTTCCCCCAGCTTCTCTGACAATTCCTCATCACTGCTGAATTTTTTCTCTGGATCTTCCCCAGCGGTGCCGAGCTGTAAATTCACAACAGAAGTTAGCAGGTCTTTAAAGACATCTTCATCCTCAGTGGAAAACAGTCCGGCGGCGGCAGCCTTTTTCGCAATCTTCTGGCCGCGGATGAGAGCAGGGAAACTTTCTGGCACAAAGGCAATCTCTTCTTTTAAAGAGGTCTGTTTATGTCCTTCTTCCTGAGATTTTAACTTCTCCCAGTCGGCCTGCTGCTGTTCTACACTATCATAATGGCGGCCAGCAAATACATGAGGGTGACGGTGGATCATCTTGCGGGCGATGCCATCGATAACATCTTCGATAGCAAATTCGCCATTATCTTCAGCAACCTGGGACTGCAAAAGTACCTGAAATAAAAGGTCACCAAGTTCTTCTTTTAAATTAGCGCAGTCGCCAGTCTTAGTGAGGTCAGTTACTGCCTGATTCACTTCGTAGGCTTCCTCTAATGTATATAACTTAAGAGATTCATGCGTCTGTGACTTATCCCACGGACAGCCATTCTCTCCGCGAAGTGTGGCAACAATCGCCTGTAATTCCTGAAAATTAAACTTTTTATCCATTATAAATGCTCCTCCTTCAAACAGAATAAAATGGAAAATAATCTTTAATAATATGTGGTCAATATTCAGCTATCCAATTACATTTCAAGTTGAAATGTAATATTGTCTCAATATCTATAAAATCTTTGTATCAAGTAAATACAAATAAAATATAAGTAGAATGCGGCTGGAATTACTATCATGCAGAAGTAATTCTTAAATATGCAAAACTATGCAAAAGACTATTGTAAAAATATGTTATTTGATTTATTATATCAGTAAGTCACGAAAAAATCTACATCAAAAAGAAAGAAGGTTTAGGATTAATGAACAACTTTGGACGGGCAGTACTGGCAGTGGGGTTAAGTGCAGTCATGACATTTACAGGTCCGGAATGCTTTTTTCAGTCAGGGGTAGAACCTGTAAGTGTTTATGCAGCAGAGGAGAAGGCTGTGCAGAGCAAGATAGCAGGAGATAATTCTGAAGAAGGCGAGAGCACGACAGAAGTGACAACAGAGAAGAAAGAAGAGAGTACGACAGCAACGGAAAGTCAGGAGAGCCAGACTTCTTCCGAAAGGGATACAAGCAGCGGTAATACAGAGCATTCGCAGACAGAACATACAACAGAAAGTACGAAGAGGAATACGTCTGGTACATCTGGTAATACAGATCAGGCAGAAGATACATCCGGAAATTCCTCTCATAGTAACGAAGAAGGAACAACTCAGAAGAAGGCGAAGAAGGACATTTCCTCAAGAGAAGATGCAGAGATTCGTACAAAGGCGATTAAGAAGATTACGGATCAGTTAGCAGAGGAAGACGCACCGGACGGAAGCGATAAAACGAGTACATTTATCCCGAAGATTTATAATGATACCCGTCTGGCTATGAAGAATAATAAGGAATACATTGCGGGATATGTATATTTTAATCAGACAGATAGTGCCTGGAATCAGAATGGCTACTGTATCGCTAAGGCTGGATGTGGTCCGACTTCCATGGCAGTAGTAATCACATCTCTTACAGGTAAGTGGGTAACTCCATTGGATACAGCCATCTGGGGCTATCAGCATGGCTTTTACTCAAGAGCAGGTTCGGCACATGAGATGATTCCTGCGATGGCAGCGGCTTATGGACTGAAGTGTCAGGGAGCAGGAACCGATTATAATGCGATTAAAAAGGCATTAAAAGAAGGCAAGCCAGTAGTGTGCCTTATGGGGCCTGGATATTTTACCCGAGGCGGGCATTTTATGGTACTGGTAGCAATTGATAAGAACGATTGCGTAACAGTAGCCGATGTCGGAAGCAGGGCGCGTTCCGCTTACAAGTACAGACTGTCAGATGTAATCGCACAGTCAAAAGGTGCCAGTGCAGGCGGTCCATTCTGGATTATGTCCTATGATAAGGAGAGTAAGTCTGCGCTTCAGGAGAAACAGGCGATTAAGGATTATACAGAAGAAGATATGGCAGAAGATTTTGCTGATGTTTCCTACATGAAAGTAAAGGGAGATCTTCCAGAAGTACTCCAGGAAGAGAAGACAGATGTCTCTGTCAAAAAGGTAGTATCTATTCTTAAGATGTCAACCGGTAAGGGCCTTTTAGATACAATCGGAGCAGGTAAAGGAACCGCATTGGCAGGCTCTTCTAATGCGGGAAGTTCTGTCCTTTCGCCAGTGAGCCAGAATAGCCAGGTTGTTGTAGTGAACACAGATGAGAGTAATAAGAAAGCAGGTAACCAGAGTGGAAGTACAGCACTTGCAGGAAGCGGTGCGGGTACAGGTAGCCAGGGTCAGTCTGCGAAGAAGTCACAGAATCTGGCGCTCACACTGAAGCAGGATATCGCAAGAAGGCAGTGGGAGAAAAAGATTGATTTAAGCTGGATGGACAACTATATGCAGGGAACTTTGGAAAAATAATCTGTAAATTGAGGCGTGCAGGTTGTAGGAATGATTTTTCAAACACACTTTAAGCTAATGAACAAATAAGTTGTGATAATTTAAAATAATGGACAAAGAATTATGAGAAAGATTAATTACAGAATTACAGTTAATATAACACAGAAGACGATGAAGCTTGGATTTCGCGCAAAGATGCCGGACGAGATGCAGGGAAAGCGCATCCGCGTGCAGGCTGTATTTACCCAGAGACAGGTAGAACGTCGTTTTCCGATGGAAGTAGTAATAGAAGAAGGAGAAGTTGGTGACCAGATTCGCGCAGATGCAGAGATATTGCTGCCATATGTATTTTACAGTCCGCCACGCCATAAGGTGAATGTTATTTTTACGCTTTGGTGTGGAGCGGAAGAGATTTGCTTAGATGACCAGCCATTTCCAGTGCAAAAGGAACTATTTGCCAGAGCGGAGATTGTCCGCAAGAGGAATCTGTTCAAGTTTGGACTTTGCTCTCTTGGACTGCCATTTTTACTGGTCAGAGATTATTTTAAGGAAGACAAGAATTTTATAAAGGCAGCGAAGCGGGCGAATGATACCGTATATAGAATTAGTGGTTATAATTATAGTGCCCGTCAGCAAAATACTGACTATTTTGCAGCCAGATACCGCAAATATATAGCGAAGAATAAGGTGAATCCGAATCAGATTCTTTTCCTTTCAGAGAGAGAGCCAGAGAAGAATGGGAATCTTATGCTTGTGAAGAAGTGGTTTGAGGAGAATGAACCCGAGGTAGAGATTACGACATTTATCAATACAAAGACAGTTGATCAGCTTCGCAAGAAGGAACTTCGGGATTGTGCGTTCAAATGCGCTACATCTGCAGTTATCATTTTAGAAGATTTCTATCCGCAGCTTCATAGCATTCAGAAACGCAGCGAGACAAAGATTGTGCAGTTGTGGCATGCCTGCGGAGCTTTTAAGACGTTTGGCCTTACCCGTATGGGTAAACAGGGCGGTGCGCCTCAGACATCGATGAATCACAGGAATTATGACCTCGTACCAGTCAGCAGCGATACGGTGAGAGATATTTATGCAGAAGCATTTGGCATTTCAGGAAGTAAGGTACAGGCGCTGGGAGTACCGCGTACAGATCTGCTTTTTGACTGGGATTATGAGGAGAAAAAGCGCGAGGAACTCTACGGGAAATATCCTATATTAAAGGAGAACAGGGTAATCTTGTTTGCACCGACATTCCGCGGAGATGGGAATAAAGATGCACATTATCCATTGGAAGCATTTGATGTGAATCACTTTATGGAAAGGCAGCCAGAAGACACGGTACTTATTTTAAAGAATCATCCATTTGTAAAGCAAAAGTTTACTGTGGATACACAATGGCAGGACAGAGTACTTGATTTGAGCGGGGAAGAACATATCAATGACCTCATGCTGATCAGCAACCTTCTTATCACAGACTACAGTTCCAGCGTATTTGAGGCAGCAATCCTTGAATTACCAATGCTTTTCTACGCATTTGATGAGAAAGAATACATGGACAGCAGAGACTTTTACTTTGATTATTCGCAGTTTACACCAGGTCCCGTTGTCACGGATTTTGAGGCATTATGCGAGGAATCTGCTGCCATGCTTCAGAATATTGTATCGGCAAATGAACAGGCAGACCTTAAGAAATTCCGCGAAACGTTCCTAAATACTGTCGATGGCTGCAGTACAGAGCGCATTTGCAGGAAAATAAAGACAAACTATATAAATATTTAACTAAATTGCAAAAAAAGTTTGACAGCTCATGGGAAATAATATAAAATATTGGAATCATGGTAGTTTGTTAAAATAAAAGCATTAATAAGCATGAATCTAAAGACAGCATCATGTAAGAATGTTGACAGCATAGTTGAGACATTATGAGTAACATAGGGATTCAAAGTTACTAAGGAGGACTTATTTTTATGAAAGGAATAGTATTAGCGGCTGGAAGAGGTACGAGACTGTACCCTATGACAAAGCCAGTTTGTAAACCATTACTACCAGTATATGACAAACCGTTAATTTATTATCCAATTGCCACTTTACTTCAGGCAGGAATCAGGGACATTCTTGTAATTATTCCACCAGGGGAAGAAAGAGAGTTCCAGAACCTTCTCGGAGATGGAAGTGAATTAGGACTTCATATCGAGTTTGCAGTACAGAAAGTTGCGCGGGGAATCGCAGATGCACTTATCATCGGAGAAGACTTCATTGGAGATGATTCTGTATGCCTCGTATTAGGAGATAACATTTTCCAGTGCCATAATCTTGATGAGATCATGAAAGAAGCCATCAAGGATGACCACGGCGCAAAGGTATTTGGTTATTATGTAGATGACCCAAGACCATTTGGTGTTGTAGAATTTGATGAGAACGGACAGGCTGTATCCATCGAAGAGAAGCCAAAGAATCCAAAGTCTAATTACATCATACCAGGATTATACTTCTATGATAATCAGGTAATTGACATTGCTAAGAATCTTAAACCATCCGCAAGAGGTGAGTACGAGATTACAGATGTTAACTTAGAGTATTTAAGCAGAGGCCAGTTAAAGGTAATTCCATTTGACAGAGGACTTACATGGATGGATGCCGGAACAGCAGACAGTATGTTAGAGGCAGCCGAGATTGTTAAGGCACTTCAGAAGTCAGGATGCTATGTAGGCTGCTTAGAAGAACTTGCATGGAAAGAAGGATTCGTATCTTTAGATAAGGTTCATGAGATTGGCGAGAGCCTCAAGATGACCAACTATGGACAGTACTTACTCAAATTAAAGTAAAAAGTTGCTATTTTACACGGGAGATAATGAGACAACCCGAATCAAATAACAATTTTTTATAGAAGAAAGCACAAAACTTCCCATATTTATACTAGAATGAAAATAAAACGGCAAACTGTCATAACAATTTCAAAACAACAGTTTCTAAAACATTTAACATTTTAAAAAAGATTATCTATTTTTTGGTTGACAGACTAGCTGCTTTATGATATACTACAATCAACCCAGAGGACATTGCACGGGTGCACATCATAAGAGAGAATATTATAGCACCAGAGAGGAGTACGTTATGCAGAGTACAGGAATAGTTAGAAAGCTTGATTCATTAGGAAGAATTACATTACCTATGGAACTTCGTAAAAGTTTCGATATTGGTGAGAGAGAGCCTTTAGAAATCTTCACAGAAGAAGATAAGATCATCATTAAGAAGTATAACCCTAGTGATATCTTTACAGGACAGTGTGAAGACCTCATTGAATACAGAGGTAAGAAGGTATCCAGAGATTCTATCCGCGAGCTTGCTAGAATTGCCGGATTTAAGCTGACAGAAGAGTAATCTTCTAACCCAGCTACTTCAACGGGAGTTCCCTGTGGTAGTATACAAGAGATAAAGATATGCCTTAAAAAACCAAGAACCAGTAGAGAGAGGCAAAACGGACAGCCCCCTCCTTTGCGAAAGCAGAGGAGGGGGCTGTACTTTGCCTGAGGCAAATTCCTATTTTTGTAACACTTTTGTTATACATTCTTATCCCACCTGTAAAGAAAAATAACACTTCTGTTATGGTACTTCCACAGCAAAAATATTATAATAAAATTATAAGAAATGTAGTACAGAAGATAGCATTTAAAGCACATTAAAAAAGCATTTAAATAGCATATCATCTACACCACATTCCAAGTTCAAAAGGCAGGAGGGATTCCCTATGAAGAAAAGATTAAGTACAATTTTAGCCACATTACTCATGACAGTAACACTTATTCCATTTGCTCCAGTACATGCAAAGGCAGCATCAGCAGATGTGACCAGACAGATGGCAGGGAATCGTCAGATCAAGGATATCAGTAAGAAGATGACAGCATATACGACAGCGATGAACATAAGCGTATGGTCCACTACCAAGCCAGTAAAGATGAAGCTTAACGATAATCAGAAGTTATCCATCGCCGTATTCGTAAGATATAATTACAAAGGTGACTACAGCTATACAGCGAACGAGCTTCGTTCCGAGACTAAGAAGCTTTTTGGTAAGAGCGCTTCTGTCAGCAAGATCAAGAGCAGCAAGAAAAATAAGAATCAGGCAATGTTCGTATGTAGCTCCGACAGTAAGTTCTATAAAGATCCATACATGTACTGTGGCGGAGACTTTGGAGATATGATTCCAGATTATAAGATTAAAAAGGTTGTACGCACTGGTAAGAATACCTACACAGTAACGACACAGAACAGATATGGAATCTACGGAGAGAAAGGCAGAACCAATATTGGAACAACAACACTGAAGCTTAAAAAGACAGCAACAGGATATGTTGTGAAGGGCATTAGTTATCAGTATAATGGGAGATAAGTAATATAATAATTATAAATTGTAGAAGAGGAGAATGCAGTTAAGCATTCTCCTTTATTTTATTTTACAGAAAGTATTTTGCAAATACATGTGGACTGTAACTTAAAAATCAATGGGACAGTCCACTATAGGAATGTTATCGTTGAAAACGATACTTTTAATATTTCTAAGGAAAATTTCTAAAAATTATTTCCAATCCCCTACCCATTCCATTTCCTGTATACAAAATAGTAAAAAACTGATAACAAAGCAACAAAATGAAGTAAACTTTTGGTGGAAAATTGAAAATATAGTCTGACTTTACTAAAAATAACTAGATTAAAACGTCGAAATTAGGCATATTTAGGAATATGACAAAAATGAAATATATGGTATACTTTATTCATTATGAAGAGCTGTATACTTTTTGATTTTTAATAAGAAAGAGTTACAGCAGCTCCGGAATATTTTAATTTACATTCAGGATAGGAATTCTATCCAAATTATTACTTGCAGAAGAAGTATGAGAAAAACGATTATCAGATAAAGGAGAAAGACTGGATTTCGCGGGGATGGAAATTCTTTTACTTCATTTGATAATCAGCACAAGAAACAGGATTGGGGAAAGTATATGTATAAGAAAAGTGTACAGGGCTGGCTAAAGCACCTGGATTTTATGATCTTAGACGTAGTATGTCTATGGATCTCTTTTACGCTTGCATTCAATATGCGACATGGGTCGCTTGATGTACTGGCGAATTCTTTATACCGTGATATGATGTGGAGCCTCGCACTCATGGATATCGTGGTAATTTTTTTCTTTGATTCCCTGAAGAATGTACTGAAACGTGGATTCTATCAGGAATTTGTTATGACGGTCAAACAGACCTGTCTCATCACCTTATGTTCCGTATTTTATTTATTTACATTTAAGGAAGCAGAGAATTATTCAAGACTTGTACTTGGATATACAGCAGCGCTGTATTTATTATTCAGTTACGTCCTGCGCTGTCTTTGGAAGAATTGTCTCCGCAAATACTTTGGCGGAGCCGAAAAGCGTTCTCTCCTTATCGTAACTGTATCAGATATCGTTGATACCGTTATAGACAACATTAAAAATAAGAATTACGGCGATTACTTCGTTACAGGAGTATGTATCCTGGATAAAAAGGCAAAAGGCCGCGTCATCGACGGTGTAACAGTTGTAGCCGACGAAGACGACTTGGTTGAATATGTATGCCGCGAATGGGTGGACGAAGTATTTATCAACATCCCAGAAAGCGAGCCATATCCGGCAGAACTTCTTGATAAATTCATCGAGATGGGTGTTGTCGTACATATGAAGCTTGCCAAGTCCCAGAACTTACTCGGCAAGAAACAGTTCGTAGAACATCTTGGAACATACACTGTACTTACAACAAGTATTAACAGCGTAAGCCGCCGCCAGATCATCTTAAAGAGAATGATGGATATTGCAGGAGGACTTGCAGGCTGCATTATTACTGGAATCCTCTGCATCTTTGTAGGACCAGCCATCTACATCCAGTCACCGGGGCCAATCTTCTTCAAGCAGACCCGCGTCGGAAAGAACGGAAAGATGTTCCAGATGTATAAGTTCCGAAGTATGTACATGGATGCCGAAGAACGCAAAGCCGAACTCATGAAAGAAAACCGTGTGCAGGACGGCATGATGTTCAAGCTCGACTTTGACCCTCGAATCATCGGCAGCAAGAAGCTCCCGGACGGCACAATCAAAAAAGGTGTCGGAAACTTTATAAGAGATTGGAGTCTGGATGAATTTCCGCAGTTCCTTAATGTACTGAAAGGCGATATGTCCTTAGTCGGAACTCGCCCGCCAACAGTAGACGAATGGGATAAATACGAACTTCATCACCGTGCCCGCCTCGCAACCAAGCCGGGACTTACCGGAATGTGGCAGGTAAGCGGACGAAGCAATATCACAGACTTCGAAGAAGTCGTAAAACTCGATAAACAGTACATAAGCGAATGGACAATGGGACTTGACATCAAGATTCTATTTAAGACGGTACAGGTGGTATTCAAAAAAGAAGGATCGATGTAGGGAGTAGAGGGAAGGCAATGAAAAAGAACTTAAAAGATAAAAAAAGTTTAAATATAGCTATGCTTGGGCATAAAAGAATTCCTTCTCGTGAAGGTGGAATAGAGATTGTTGTGGAAGAATTAGCAACAAGAATGGTTACACTTGGTCATAAAGTAACTTGTTATAACCGAAGTGGTCATCATGTGAGTGGTAAAGACTTCGATGGCGGAAAAAGAAAAGCGTATAAGGGAGTAAGATTAAAATCAGTTCTTACTCTTGATAAAAAAGGACTGGCTACAATGACTGCCTCAGTATCTGGGGCTATTTGTGCAGCATTTGGAAAGTATGATGTAGTTCATTTTCATGCGGAAGGTCCTTGTGCTATGTTATGGCTACCAAAATTGTTTGGAAAGCGGTGTGTAGCAACGGTTCACGGACTTGATCACCAGAGAGCAAAATGGGGCAAGTTAGCCAGCACATATATTATGATGGGAGAAAAATGTGCAGTAAAATTTGCTGACGAAATTATTGTTCTTAGTAAAGGCGTTCAAGATTACTTTAAAGAAACTTACGGACGAGAAACAAAATTCATTCCAAATGGGGTGAATCGTCCCGTTATAAGAAAGCCAGAACTTATTAAGGAAAAATTTGGACTGGAAAAAGATGATTATATCCTGTTCTTGGGAAGACTCGTTCCAGAAAAAGGAATCGCCTATCTGATTGAAGCATTTAAAAAAGTAAATACAGACAAAAAGTTAGTCATTGCAGGAGGCAGCTCCGATACCGATGAATTTGCCAGCCAGTTAAAAGAAATGGCAAAAGACGATGACAGAATCATCTTTACCGGATTTGTTCAGGGACAGTTATTAGATGAATTATACAGCAATGCTTACATCTACAGCCTTCCAAGCGACTTAGAGGGAATGCCGCTTAGTTTATTAGAAGCAATGAGCTACGGTAACTGTTGCCTGGTGTCTGATATAGATGAATGTGCATCAGTGGTAGAAGATAAAGCAATTGTATTTAAGAAAAGCGATGTAGCTGATTTACAGAGCAAACTTCAAAAAGCTTGTGATGATGTGAAGCAGGTACAGAAATATAAGGACGAAGCAGCAGATTATATTTGCGAGAAATATAATTGGGATGATGTTGTGAAGAGAACGTTGGAGTTATATAAAGCTTAGAAAATGATAGAAACTTATTAGTAAAATACTGAGAAACAAATGAATTTTTAGTGTAAAATTAAAAATAAAAGTTAACTTTACTAAAAATAACCAGATAGAAATGTCGAAATTAGGAACATTTGAGAATATAATAAAGAAGAAATATATGGTATAATCTATCTAGTATATAGTGTCCTGATTGTATTAGTGGATTATATTAAAAGAGGAGAATGTTGCAAAACAAAGACATACAGTTTTTAGTAAGTGGATAAAAAATAAGGAAAATTAATATGAGAACACTGATTATTAATAATCTCTTTTAACCGAACGCAGGTAGTGAGATGTACATAGTGAAAAAAATGGAAAATAGCGTATTTATGGTACTTTTCAAGAGATGGATGAAGCTGCTAGTGCAGTTTTTATCTCGCCACATAGGTTCAGCAACAGCAGATGATTTTATCATAAGGACTTTCAGTATCACTACCTGCGTTTGTATGAATCACTCTGGTTTATGAACAACACATTGGAAGTGCTTCATCTGAATAGAGGTAGTGAAATAGAACATAGAATATAACGGTTGACACTTGAATTGCTGAAAAATATTTATCAGCAGAAAGACAGTACGTAACCCGTATTGTGAAAAGAAATTTATAAGGAGAAAAGGCAATGATAAGAATTCTTCATTCTGTCAGCAATATGGATCGTGCTGGTATTGAGACAATGCTGATGAACTATTATCGATATATGGATAAGTCAAAAGTCCAGTTTGATTTCTTGTGTAACAAGAAAAAGCCGGGAGCATATGATGATGAAATCAAATCTATGGGTGGAAGGATTTACCATACACCGGGACTGAATCCAGCGAAGTATCCTGAATACCTCAAGTTTATGAGAAAATTATTCCATGAGCATCCGGAATATAAAATTGTTGAGGCGCACAATGGGGCGCTTGGCGTGTATGCACTTCATGCTGCCAAAGTGAGCAAAATCCCTGTGCGCATTTTTCATGCTCACGGGGCAAGTATAACAAAGGATTGGAAATTACCGATTAAACTTGTTTGCAAAGCAATGTTGCCCGCCAATATGAATGAGCATTATTCATGTGGTGTTGAGGCTGCAAGATGCTATTTTGGAAATAAGGTAGTTAGTGAAAATGATTATGTGTTAATTCCGAATGCAATCAAAATTTCAAATTTTGTTTTTAATGAATTAACACGAGAAAAAATCCGCAGAGAGAACGGATTAGATGGCAAGCATGTAATTGGACATGTAGGTAGGTTTATGGCTCAGAAGAATCATATGTTCTTGCTAGATGTATTTGCAGAAGTGCACAAATTAGATGAAAAGGCTCAGTTGGTTCTACTTGGCGATGGAGAATTGATGAAAGCTGTAAAACAAAAGGCTGATAAATTGAATCTTGAAAAAAATATTACATTTGTGGGAAATGTAGGAAACGCAAATGAGTGGTATCAGGCATTTGATTGCTTTGTTTTACCCTCCATCTGGGAGGGACTCCCTGTTGTAGGTGTAGAGGCTCAAGCAGCAGATTTGCCCTGTGTTTTCTCAGCAAATATAACAAGAGAAATTGGTTTCAGCGAACGAGCTGAATTTATTGGATTGGATGAACCATTAAATAAATGGGCGAGGACAATAGGAAAGGCACTCCTGCAAACAAATAGAGTTAACAGAACGGATTTGATTACGGAAAAGCATTATAACATTGAAGTGGAAGCAGAGCGGCTGCAGGAACGCTATCTGCAATTGTATAAGGAACGGTGTCAGGCATGAAGATTGGAATTTTGACTCATCATTACATAAATAATTTTGGGGCTTTTTTACAGGCCTATGCATTACAGACTGCCTTGCAGGAAATGTATCCCAATGACGAAGTTCAAATCATAGATTGTATGAATGTGAAACATTTTGTGATTAATGCGGGAGGATGGTTTCGTTTTTATAAAAACAAAGAAACTCTGTCCGATTGGCTGCAAAAAACCAAATTGCCTATTACATTTGCGAAAGCTAGGAAAAAATATATGGCGCTTACGCCAACTTGCTACAATGCAAAAGATATTGAAAAACTTGGCTTGGACTATATTGTAGTGGGTAGTGACGAAGTGTGGAACTATCAGGAAACAAAGGGAAACGCAAAAGTTAAATTCGGTGTGGGTTTGGAAAAAGAAAAACTGGTTGCGTATGCACCGAGTGTTGGTCAAACACATGAAACGGACGTACCAGAGTATGTAAAGACAGGAATTTTAAAGTTTAAGGCTGTGTCAGCAAGAGATCAGTTGACAGAAGAGCTCGCTGAAAAAATTCGGAATGAGGAAATCGAAAGAGTTACGGATCCTACATTCCTTGTACATATTCCAGATGAAGAAGTGCCAGTAGTAACTCAGCCATATATGCTTTTTTATTACTGCGATGGTCTGCCAGAAGTGGAAAAGCAGAAACTTATTGATTATGCACACAAGAACGGCATGGCAGTTTATGGTGCAGGAGAATGCGATAAACTGTATACGGACATAACGGTCAATCTTACACCGTTTCAGTGGGTCTGGATGTTTCGGAATGCAGCGTATGTGGTAACTGGGACATTTCATGGAGCAGTATTCTCTATGCTTAACCATCGTCAGTTCGCTTGCTACTTGACAAATCCCAGCAGAATTCGGAAGGTTTCATCACTTCTTGGAGAGTTTGGGCTGGCAAATAGACGCTGCGAGGGAAATGCAATTCAAATTATCGAAACACTTAATCAAAAGATAGATTATGACTCTATTGAAGTTGAGTTTGACAAAAGAAGAAGTGAAAGTAAAAAATTTCTCAAGAATGCAATTGGTAAAAAATAGCGAATTGCTAATATGAGATGCAAATAGATTGGATAGGGAATATGGGAATAGTTCTATTTAAAAACAAAAAAACATGCTGTGGTTGTGGTGCATGTGCTTCTATCTGCCCTAAAGAAGCAATATCGATGAAACCAGATAATCAAGGATTTATTTATCCGGTGATTGATTCGGATTTATGTGTTTCATGTGGTGCATGTAAAAAGGTATGTGCATATCAGAATGAAAGTTCACTGCATAAACCGGTTCAAGCTTATGCGGCTGTGAATAAGGCGAAAGAGCAACTTGAAAAATCGGCTTCAGGTGGTATTTTTGCTGCTGCCGCGACATTTTTCCTAGAGAATAATGGGGTGGTGTTTGGTTCAGCACTTGACTTTGAGGACGGACATCCGATAGCACATTTGATTGGAATCGAAGATATAGAGCAGTTAAAACGCATTCAAGGTTCAAAATATGTCCAAAGTTCAGTTGAGCAAACGTATAAACAGGCAAGGCGTAAATTAGACGTAGGAAAGAATGTCCTTTTTTCAGGGACACCTTGTCAGATTGCAGGTCTGTATGGATATTTACGGAAAGACTATAGTAATCTGTGGACAATCGATGTGATTTGTCATGGAGTTCCTAATTTGAGATTTTTTGATGATTATCTCCACATCGAAAGACAAAAACGTGGGGGAATTCCAATTGGATATTCTTTTCGTGATAAAAAACGCGGTTGGGGTATGAATGCAAGATTAGATTTGAAATGCCCATCAGGTGGAGAAAAAAGCATATATATACCAGCAAGATTGACATCTTATAATACACTGTTTTTGGATGGAGATATTTATAGAGAAAACTGCTACGAGTGTCCATATGCGCATAAAGAGCGAGTGGCAGATCTGACAATTGGAGATTTCTGGGGAATCGAACGGGAACACCCTGAATTATTGAAGCAGGAAGCATTTGATGAAAGAAAGGGTATTTCCTGCATACTTGCAAATACTGCAAAAGGTGTAGAACTGTGCAATAAATTGACGGATAGAATTTGGCTTAGTAAAAGTTCGTATGATAAAATCGCAAGAAAAAACGGACAGCTTAGTCACCCGTCGGTTCAGTCTAAGCAACGAAGTTGTATTATGGAGCTTTACCAAGAGTCTGGATATATTGGTGTAGAAAAGTGGTTCCGCAAACGATACAAAAAACAGATAATTGTTCACGGTGTTTATAATGTAATTCCCAGAAAAATCAGGATTGCATTAAAGAATATTATTACGAAATAGAAACATATGTGGTTGTGTAGTGTTTATAATGTGTCAGCAACTGTTAGTGAACTATGTCAACAATTGATTAAAAACAAAGAGTGGATAAATATGATTAATTCAAAAAGTGATTATTTAAGATATTTAAAACAAGATAAATTAGCATTAGGGAAAAATTATAAATCACCTAAGTTAGTTCATGATGAAATTTGGAAATTTGAGATATTGCTGAGAAAAACTGAATATTATGTGAACTGTAAGCGAACATTTATCGGAAAATTATATGGAAAGGTTTTGCAATTTCTATATTATAAGAAAAGATTGAAATATAATACCTATATTCCTTTAAATGTGTTTGGACCGGGACTTTCAATTGCCCATTTTGGTGCAATTGTAGTTAATGGAAATGCCAAGGTTGGTGAAAATTGTAGGATTCAAGATAGTGTAACTATTGGAGCAACGAATGGGAAATCACAAGCACCTGTAATAGGAAATAATGTTTTCATAGGTAGTGGGGCGAGACTTATTGGTAACATTAATATTGCTAACGATATTGCAATTGGATCAAATGCTGTGGTTGTCAAAAGTTTTAATGAAAGCGGAGTAACAATTGGGGGAGTCCCTGCAAAAAAGATTAGCGATAATAATTCACATTCAAATTTGAATAAATGCTTGGAGTTGGATAAATGAAATCACATTCGATAAAAATCAGAAGAAATGTTTTCGGGGGCGTTTTTTTATTTGCATGCGCGATCATGTCTAAGGGGTTTGTGGATGCTTTATTTGTAGCGGATAATGCAAATGGAGTTCTAAATCTTTTGAAATACTTTTTTTTGCTTGGAGCTGCATTTGCCTTTTCGACATCTAATGGGAATAAAAAGAGACAGTTTGCTAGAGAATTTAAAAGTTTAATATGTGTCTATTTGGTTATAGCACTAATTTCAATTTTTGCAATAGTCTGGAGTGAAAGATTTACCTTTAGAACTATTAAAGAGTTTTGCTTTATTGTTTCTCCAATTATTTTTGTATATTATGCAATTAATGCGCTAGATAAAGAAGAGATTATGCTAATGGCAAAGTTTTCAGTGATAATCTACGTCATTTCATATTTCATTGAAATTGCCGATAGCTTTTCAGTCTCTATGGCAATAAATGCAGTAAAAAATTTTTCGCTGTTAGGAGGACAAGCATCATTTGCGTATGATTATTACGAGACTAGTCATTTTCCTGATCCAATGATGGCGTTGTTCTGCTATTTTTGTTATAACAATAAGAACAATCGAAAGTGGATATGGATAAGTTACATATCTATTTTATTGATGAATAAGCGATTAATAATTCTGTTCGCTTCAATAATTCTTGTGCTTTCTTATCTGCCATACTGGGAAAAAATAAAGGCGATAAAGGTTGATAAAAGAATCTATATGATATGTGCAATTATATTTGCACTGTCTCCAATAGTTGTAATTAAATTAACAACATCTTCATTAGGTGTCTGGTTAGCTAATAGAACTGGACTCAGTATGGCTGATTTTTGGATGGGCAGAGATATTATGATTCGCCGATATATAAATAATGGCTTTCATTCGTATGGATTAGGATCCACCTATGATTTTGCTGGAAAAATGCTGGAAGTTGAAAGCGTTAAGATTTATTTAGAGACTACATTTATAGGAAGCACATTACTATCGGTTGCTTATTGGAAAATTACAAATTGTAATTTGTTTTCAATGCTTGTTATGCTATATATCTTTTTGAATATGAATACTTCTACTTCGCTTACAACCGGTGCATTTGCATGGATTTATTATTTATTTTTGATAGGAGGTATAAATTATGAAACCGTTAATAACGATAATAATTCCAGTCTATAAAGTTGAAAAATATATAGATAAATGTATTGAATCTTTGACCAACCAGACATATACAAATATTGAAATAATTTTAGTAAATGATGGTTCACCGGATAATTGCCCCAGTATTTGCGAAAAATGGAAGAAAAAAGATAATAGAATAGTCCTAATAAATAAGGAAAATGGTGGACTGAGTGATGCCAGAAATGCGGGAATGAAAATCGCAAAAGGTGATTATTTCATATTTGTTGATAGTGATGATTATGTTTCTAAAGATTATGTCGCTTATTTATTTGACATGTTAGAATCAACCCAAGCGGATATTGCGGTTGGGAAAATGGAAAAGTTTATGGAAGGTTCATCTCCAAAAGTAGAACGCATTGATCGAGAGTATGTTTTAGAATTCAATGCGACAGAAGCAATCAAAGAGTTTTTATATGAAAAGCATTTTACCACCAACGCTTCATGTAAAATTTATAAAAAAGAATTATTTGAGGGGGTGGAGTTTCCTGTTGGAAAAAAATATGAGGACTTATATACTTTATATCGAGTTGTATCTAAATGCGATTTAGTTGCGTACGGTAACAGATCAGTTTATTATTATTTGGTTCGGGGCGATAGTATCATTGGAACATTGAATCCATTAAAGAATAAGGACTTTTTACTGGCTGCGAAGGAAGTACATTCGTATGTGCTAAATCATTATTTGACTATCAGGAAAGCTGCAGATTTTAAATTGTTTCAGGCATCTATAGAGATGTTCGTGAAACTTCCTGAAAATACTGACAATGATGAAATATTATGCTATAAGGAAGAACTGTGGGAATATATTAAGAAATACAGATTTCAAATTGTTCTGGACAACAATTGTAAACCTAAATACAGAATACTTGCATTTGTATCTTTTTTAGGACAAAAATCTTTGCGACGGTTCTTCCAGTTTGCTTCTAGGAGATAATAATTATGCATGCATATTTAATAATGGCTCATAAAAATTTAGAACAAATAAAAAAATTGCTGCAATTATTAGATTATCCTGAAAATGATATATATATTCATATTGACGCAAAAGCAGATAGGACGGTTAGATTTTTTGATTATACATCCTGTTGTACTAAATCCAAAGTTTTTCAATTGTCGCAAATTAAATCCGCGTGGGGAAGTTATAGCTTAATTGAATGCGAATTGCTTTTATTGGAACAAGCTGCTGAAAATAAACAATATGATTATTATCATTTGATTTCAGGTATGGATCTGCCATTAAAAACTCAATTTGAAATTCACCATTTTTTTGAAAAAAATAATGGCAAACAATTTGTTTACTTTTCAGGTAAAAATAGCGAAAATACTTACCAAATAAAAAGAAGAGTTAAATACTATTGGGCGACAAGCTATTACAATTTTTTGAACTTTATAGATTTTAGAATTGTAAGAAAGATTGACTATTTTCAAATTAGATTGCAGGAACTCTTTCATATTAATAGGTTGAAAGATAATGACTTGATCTTTTTTCACGGTTCGCAGTGGTTTAGCATAACAGATGATTTAGTGCGGGATTTACTGAAAGAAAAATGTCAAATAGAGAAATTGTATAAGAATACTAATTGCTGTGATGAGGTGTTCCTACAGACGTTTATAGCGAATAACAACAAGTGGTTTACAAAGTTATATAAATCAAAATTTGATGAAGATTGTCATGCAAATATGAGAGAAATTGATTGGTCAAGGGGTGGTCCTTATGTGTGGAGGAAGGAGGACTTTGAAGAATTAATTGATAGTGATTGTATGTTTGCCAGAAAATTTGATGAGAAAATAGATACAGAGATAATTGATTTTTTGTATGAAAGAATTTTGACGAAGGATAATTATAATAATGAAAAATAAATTTATTGGCGTTAATGCATTACTCAACGCAATTAAAACTATTTTTTCCATTATATTTCCACTAATAACGTTTCCCTATATATCTAGAGTGTTAGGTGTTGAAAATATTGGAATCTATAATTTTAGTACATCGGTGGTTAGTTATTTTACGCTACTTGCGGGATTAGGAATCAATACATATGCAATAAGGGAAGGGGCTAGGTATAGAAATAATAAGAAAGATATTTCAGAATTTTGCTCAGAAGTTTTTTCAATAAATTTAATATCAACTCTTATATCGTATGGTATTTTGGCTGTGTGCTTGTTTTTTTTACCTAGTTTACACGATGATGCTCTAATAATAATGATATTAAGTGTTTCGATTTGTTTCACAACGCTGGGATGTGAGTGGGTTTTTAATATTTATGAAGAATTTGGGTATATTACAATAAGAACAATATTGTTCCAAATATTATCAGTTATCCTAATGTTTGTTTTTGTGAAAAATAAACATTCATTAATACAGTATGCATTGATCACGGTATTAGCAACATCAGGTGCAAATATTATAAATATATTTGCCAGAAAAAAATTCTGTGACATTAGGTTCTGCTTTAGGGTGAAATTGAAAAAACACTTGCTCCCTATATTAATTTTATTTGCAAACTCTATAGCGATGACAATATATATCAACTCAGATGTAACAATTTTGGGACTGATATCAGGTAACTATTATGTTGGACTTTATTCAGTTGCAACCAAAGTTTATACTATGCTTAAATCGTTGCTAGGCGCTTTAATTGTTGTATCAATTCCTAGATTGTCGTCTTATCTCGGAGCAGAAAATAAAAAACAATACGTAGAGACATCTTCAATTATACTTAATGCATTGATTACTATAGCTGTTCCTGCAATGGTAGGAACATTTGCTTTAAGTGATGAAATAGTATTGATTTTATCAGGGAGAGAATATATTGCCGCTTCTATGTCTTTGAAAATATTAAGTGTAGCGCTAGTATTCAGCATATTTAGCTGGTTCTACACTTCGTGTGTACTTGTGGTAAATAAACAAGATAGGAGTGTATTGAAAGCAACAACTCTTGCAGCAGTGGTTAACATAGTTTTGAATGTGATTTTGATTCCGTATTTTAATCAAAATGCTGCAGCTCTTACCACGGCACTTGCGGAATTTGTATCGGCATTTGTATGTTATTTGTATGGAAGAAAATACTTCCGTACTAATTTACAGAAAAATGACATTATTTCGGTACTCATGGGTTCATTACTAATATTGCTAATTTGTTATTTGGTGAGATTATGCATATCAAGCCTCTGTGTAAGTATAGCTGTGTCTGTCGTGATATCTATGCTTGTATATGGAGTAGTATTAGTGTTGTTTAGAAACAATTCACTAAAATACATTTTAGATTTTGTAAAAAGAAAATAACTGATGAAATATTGATGGTTGTTTTACATAAATTTAAGGTTACCATAAACAGTAGAACTAGGATTGTTTACATGATATAGAATTTAATAGCATAGAGAGGAAGAAAAAATTATGAAAACAACATTACTTATCATGGCGGCCGGTATCGGTAGCCGTTTCGGAACAGGAATTAAGCAGTTGGAGCCAGTAGATGCTTCTAATCATATCATCATGGATTATTCGATTCACGATGCGATTGAGGCTGGTTTCAACCATGTAGTATTTATTATCCGTAAGGATATTGAGAAAGAGTTCAAAGAGGTTATTGGTGATCGCATTGCCTCTATCTGCTCCGCTCATAATGTAACTGTGGACTACGCTTTTCAGGATATCAATGATATTCCTGGCATTCTGCCAGAAGGTCGTACAAAGCCGTGGGGAACCGGTCAGGCTGTGCTTGCCGCAAAGAAAGTCCTCAACACACCGTTTATTGTGATTAATGCAGATGATTACTATGGCAAGGAAGGTTTCAAGGCCGTTCATGAGTATTTGGTGAATGGTGGTAAGTCTTGTATGGCAGGTTTTGTGTTGAAGAATACTCTATCTGATAACGGTGGGGTGACTCGTGGTATCTGCAAGATGGACGAGCAGAACAATCTGACTGAGGTTGTTGAGACCAAGAATATTGTAAAGACTGCAACCGGAGCAGAAGCAGACGGCGTGGATGTTGATGTAGATTCGCTTGTTTCCATGAATATGTGGGGATTGACTCCTGAGTTTCTGAATGTACTGGAAGAGGGCTTCAAAGAGTTCTTTGAGAAGGAAGTGCCAGGTAATCCTCTGAAAGCAGAGTATCTAATCCCAATCTTCATCGGTGAATTGCTGGAGCAGGGAAAGATGTCTGTCAAAGTATTGAAAACTAACGATACATGGTACGGCATGACCTATCACGAGGATGTCGCAGCTGTAAAGGACAGCTTCAAGAAGATGCTGGAGAATGGCTTTTATAAGGCTGACCTGTTCAGTGATTTATAATATACTGGAGTTACAACAGAATGTAGCTTCCAACGCTGCTCGGACACTCCCACATATCTTCATGATGTATATCAAAAGAATTATTTGAAGATTTGAAATAAGAATGAAAAGCAAGATGAATAACGAGGAGAAAAGAAATGGAAATATTTAAAAGTATAGTAACCAATGTTCTCACAGCCCTTTACCAGCCATTTTGGTTTGCGATACTCCTCACAATATTCATTTTGTTTTTTTATATGTATGCATATCATCCAACCGATGCCGGCAAAGGAATCAAAACCGCCTGCATTGCCTGGGTTCGCACATTCAAAAATTCATTGTATTTTCGTAAACTATTTTGTCTTGTATTTTTTACGGTAATGATTCTGTTTCGAACGTTACTAAACCGTAATATGTGGATGAATCCCCTTTCTAATGTGATGGGCGGCTGGTGGATTTGGAGTACACAGGTAGATGGGACAGTAACACTTACGACAGAATGTTTTGAAAACATTGCCCTTATGCTGCCATTTACTTTTCTGCTCATGTGGACTGCCAAAGAGAAACTTTTAAAAGAGAAGGGCAGACAAATTTGCTTTACAAGTATTCTTTGGTATAGCACAAAGGCGGCATTTCTTTTTTCATTGACGATAGAGTTCCTGCAGCTTTTCCTGCGGCTTGGGACATTTCAGATTTCGGATTTATGTTACAATACGCTTGGGGGAGCGATAGGAGGAGTGTTGTATTGGATGGGATGGAAAATAAAGAAACAGTAACGGCAAGATAAAACAGAGGACAGCTATTGGAATATTAGTCCGAAGCAGAGAATCCTCTGTTTTAGGTGCGAGACGATTGGATTCACATGGAAATAGAAGTTGTAAAATGGCAGGAAGACCAAAAAAGAAACCAGAATATAATCCAGAACTTCAATTTAATAATTTTCTTCAAGAGTTAAGCGATGCCTATGAAGAAGCAGATTCCTTAAGATCGCTGGCAGATGAGTTAAATATTAGTCTACTTAAGCTCCGTAAGCTACTTATTACTGCAGATGTATTTACATCAGATACATGCACAGAAATTAATGCTCTGCATCAGTCAGGAAAAAAGATTCCAGAGATTATGAAACTCACGGGTCTTTCCAGAGCATCGGTTCATTCCTATTTGCCCTACACTAAGGGTCTTTATAATGCAGCAGAGATAAGTCTAAATGCGGAGCGATGCCGGACATATAAGATTCGACAAGAGCAGGTTCGGCTTCTAAAGGAAATACCATCAGAGGAAAATCTGTGGCAGTCTGTTATTGCATTTCAGGAGTATCCATTTAAAACGGCAACAGGATTACCGTTCCGATATAAATTAAAGATTGGTAAAAATGGAGAGTATAACAAAGAGTTGCTGATAGACCGGAGAGAGAAAAGTAAGAGCCTTGCCTGGAGTAGTGTGGTGCTGGCATTTGAAAATAGTAAGGGTATTTCAGAAGAAGTGAAGAAGCCGAAGGCACTTGGAGATATTAGAGGAGTTTCATACATTTATCCGATACTATGGAGATTTGGTTTGATCAGAGTTCCGGAAGCAATAGAGAAGAAAATGGGAAAGCAGAGATAAATCCCTGCTTTATTGTTCATAAGAATGCCAGAACCGTCCTTCCGATATGACGGTAGAACAATGGTGCGATACCAAGGGCATCTCCAAATCGAATTACTATTATCGTTTACGACGTATCCGCAAAGCCTGTCTGGAGCATATCCCGGAAGATTCTCTTCCATGCTAGCGGGCTGTTGAGATTTCTGAAAACATTATGCATCTGCCAGAAAGTACTCCCGATATTTCGATCGAGATAAATGGATGTATCGTCCAGGTTCATGGAGATATTTCGGAAGCTTTACTGGAAAAGACAGTCCGGGTACTCTCACATGTTAAATGATGCGACCTGTTTTAAAAAGATGTTTATTGTAACAGGATATACAGACCTCCGTTCAGGGATTGACCGTCTGGCAGATACTGTGCGCTCTTATCTTGGAGAAGATGCCATCGAACCAGATACCCTTTATCTTTTCTGTGGACGGAGAACAGACCGTATCAAAGGTCTGGTATGGGAAAATGACGGTTATCTTCTGCTTTATAAAAGATTAGAAGCAGGGAAGTTTCAATGGCCAAGAACAGAATCAGAAGTACGTTCCATTACGTCCCAACAGTTCCGATGGTTTATGGAAGTTCCTACTACCCTCCCTAAAAAGCAGGTAAAACGATTGAAAAAGGTACCAGATTATACGGTATAGTTTTGTGCATAATGTAGAAATTTTAAAAGTTTTTTATGGACGAAAAAACAGGCGAGCTTTCACATTTTTTTCTTATATATAAGCCGCATGTTCTTGTTTTTTTACAAGATAACGCAGATTTCTTTTTGGGAGAAGGGCATCTGTTTCCTTTGCCTGCAGGCACGGAAATAAGCGGAAAAAAGCATTGTGATACTGACGAAAAGGATAACCGGGGCGATTCGCCTGCTGTCCTGTTTTCTGATATAATAGAGATAATCTTTAGAAAAGGAAGGTCTCTGTTATGCAGATGAGACGTCAGTCCTTGTGAGAAAAGACGGAAGAAATACCACAGCACATGGAAGATACAGACTTGAACTTCTGTGAAAACATGTTACCGTGGTCAACAAGCCTTCTTGAAAAGTGCAGAAAGCCAGAGAAAAAATAAGACCGCCAAAAGGCGGTCAAAATTTAGTCAAGGTACTCGCTATCTACCACTTACTATATTTACCTAATAAGATATAATCTTAATTGGAAAGAAAAGAGGTTGCTTATATGTTGGAGAAGAAAAAATCAATTGGCTATTTTATCGCCGTAGATGGACCTAATGGTGTTGGAAAGTCAACTTTAATAGCAGCTATAAAAAATAAACTAGAAATATTAGGATATGATGTTTATGTGACAAGAGAGCCAACAGATACCAAATTGGGTAATTTTTTGAGAGAGTTTGCAGAGCAACACTCAGGAGTAAGTTTAGCATGTATGGTTGCAGCAGATAGATATGAGCATATAATAAATGAGATTATGCCTGCATTAGGAGAAGGGAAAATAGTTATTTCTGATAGATATATACTTTCATCATTAATATTACAAGAAATGGATGGTGTTGGCACAGAGTTTATATTGAATACAAATTCTGAAATAATAAAACCAGACTTGCAATTGGCGGTGATTGCTGATGAGAAAATTTTGCAGGAAAGACTGTCAGAACGGGATGTATTAACTAGATTTGAAAAGGAAAATCAGTCAAAAAGAGAACTTGATTTTATGGAGAAAGGGGTTAGAGAATTAAGAAAGCATAATATTGATATTATGAATATCTACAATAATGATAATTTAGATGAAAATGTCGAAAAAGTGATTTCTTATATAGCTGATAGATGGAGGAAGGTATGAAAAAATTTATTTTATTTAATTCTCCTATATTTTGGGATGCTACGAAAGAAAAAGAACAATATTTGTCACCGTTGGGATTGGGATACATAGCAACATATTTAGAAAAAGCAGGAATAGATGTTACTATTGTTGATTGTGTAAAAGAAAGAAAATCTGTAAATGATATAGTGGATTTTATTAATAAAACGCATCCGGATTATATTGGAATAAATATTTTTACACAAAATTATGAAATGGTGAAGTATATCATTGAGAGCATTACGATAACTTGTGATTGTTTTATTGGAGGACAGGTTGTTAAGAGCATTTATTTAGATATACTTCGGTGGAATACTCAAAATAGATTGAATATAATTATTGGGGAGGGAGAATTTATAATACCGGCGCTTGTTTCAGGAAGATGTAAACAAATTCCAGAACAAGAAAACGATCAAAAAGTTGTATACAGAGTTAATAAGAATTCAGAATATTTTCCAAAAGATATCTCAAATATTTTTTTAAATAGGAAGTATTTAGGAAATGAAATAATATATAATCATTATGGTGAAAAAGAAATAGCGATTATTACATCGAGAGGTTGTGCATTTGACTGTGCATTTTGTGGAGGGGCTAAGAGTTTAAATAAAGATATCACAACTAGAATTAGGACAGAAGAAAGTGTTATAACGGAAATTAGAGAGATACTATCTGCATATCCCGATATTCAAAGTATTCGAGTTTTAGATGATTTATTTCTAAGAAATGGTAAAAGTATAGATATGACAAATAATATTTTTTTAAAATTTCCACATTTAAGTTGGAGAGGAATGGTTCATGTATTATCTTTAGCTAAAGATGTTGAGAAGGTAAAGAAACTCCGTAGAGGAAGATGTAGGGAATTATTTATCGGAATAGAATCTGGGTCAGAAAGCGTAAGAAGAAAAATAAATAAGCTTGGAACTATAGATGATATTATTACTGTTTCAAAGGCAATCCTAGAGAGCGGGATTGATTTAAAGGGATATTTTATTTATGGATTTCCAGGAGAAACAAAAGAAGATTTTCAAAAAACATATGAACTGGCTTCTAAAATAAAGGAAATATCGACTAATACTACTGGGACATTTAGAACTAGTGTATTTCAGTTTAGGCCATATCATGGAACACAGTTATATAATGAAATAGTAAAAAGTACAGGAATTATTCATGAGTGTGAATTTAATCAGTCAATCAGTAAATTTGAGGGAAGGTCACAGTTTAATTTTGATTTTGGAAATTACAGTAAGGAAAAAGATGAAATTTTAAATCAATATATAATAAAAACACAGGAGCTTACAAAAGAAGAAAAATGATTGAGCAAATACGTAGATGTCAAAAGTGTGGTTTATGTTTTAATCAAAAACCATTATTAGATGTAGAAAAGGAATGTCAGGTTTTTTGGGTGGGGCTTTCAGCCAAAAAAAAGAAGTCGAATAAAGAAATCCCATTATCCCCGGAAACTAATACAGGAATGGTGATTCAAAGGATTGAGGAAGTATGTGGGGAGGTTACTACATATAAAACAAATTTAGTAAAGTGCCTCCCTTTAACAGAAGAACAAAAGTTGCGTTATCCGAATAAAAAAGAAATTGACAGTTGTTATGAGCATTTGGCTGAAGAGATACAGGAACTGTCTCCTAAAATAGTATTTTTATTAGGGGGAAAAGTTTCTTCAGCAGTTGAAAAACACTTAAAAATCAATTTTGAAAAATGGGATGAGTTTAAATATCACTATAAAAAAATTAATGGAGTTTATTATGTTCCTATTCATCATCCATCTTATATTTATGTTTATAGAAGAAAACGAATTGATGAATATATTAATGAAGTTGAGAGGATAATAAAGCGATTATTGTAAGGGGATTAAATAGCTTATTTGCAGGAATGCGAAGTATAACAAAATGCAATACCAGGTAATTTGGATATAGAATAATAAAAAGTATAAAGCAGGGGATATTTCATGGCATATGACGGCGGAATATCCTCTGTTTTAAATAACGTAAGTAGGTAATCATCCGTACCTGTTAATACACTCATCCCTCTGATATAATCTTCTCAAAACATGAGAGGAATTATAGGATCATGAAAAAAGAGGAAAAGATTTTATTCTGGTTGGAACGCATACAGAAATTCCGTTCCAGTGGTCAGACTTGTCGGGCATGGTGCTTGGAGCAACAGATTCCCGTATCTACCATGTCTTATTGGATACATAAATTAAACAACACTTCATCATTACATCCACAAGAAGAGAACCTTGTTTTTGCAAAAATGCCATCAGAACAGGAACTGCGTAGGAAAGATACTCTCTCTATGCACGCCTCTCCTGTCCACATCTTTATCTCAGACAGCATCCGCATTGAGATCATGCAGGAATGTCCTCCTGAACTTTTGGCTACTATCATAAAAGGGCTGGGATATCATGCTTGATCTGGCTGGGGAAACTACCGTTTATCTGGCATGTGGTGTTACAGACCTAAGAAAAAGTTACAATGGATTTGCTGCAATCATCAAGCTAAAATTCCACCTCGACCCATACTCACGCTGTATGTTTGCCTTTTGCAACCGCAGGCGTACTTCTATCAAGATTCTCCAATGCGATGGATCCATTATTTACGAAAGAACAACTCAATAGCATGAAGCATGAAGACCTGGTCAGGACCATGATGCTCATGCAGGAACAGCAGCAAAAGAAAGAACTGGAGATCCAGCTGCTGAAAGACCGGCAGAAGGAACTGGAATTCATGAATGCAATGCTCTCCGACAGACTGGCATTAGAACAGAGAAGACGTTTTGGCAAGTCAAGTGAGAAATATGCCGAAGGCTATGAACAGCTGTGTCTTTTTAATGAAGCAGAGACGGAAACAGATGTGGAAGATCCTGCTTCTTATGAAGAAATCAGGCCATCTGCTTATAAGAGAAAAAAGCGTAAAGGGAAAAAAGAAGAAGACCTTTCTAATTTTGAGGTCACAGAGACAAAGAGATACCAGCTGAGTGAAGAAGAACAGTATTGCCCGGAATGTGGGGCAAAATATAAAGTTGCCACAAAAGAGGTTGTAAAGCGCCTGAAGTTCATCCCGTCCCATTTCGAAGTTTTGGAAGAAGTCACCTATGTATACAGCTGTCCGCGATGCGGTATGATGAAGTGTCCGGAAAAACCGCAGCCGTTGATCAAGGGAAGTATAGCAACGCCATCATTAGTAGCAGGGATCATGAATGCGAAATACGTGAATGGGATGCCACTGGCAAGGCAGGAACGGGAATTCGCGAGATACAACCTGAACCTTTCTACAAAGACAATGGCGAACTGGATCATCTGCTGTGCACAACGGTATCTGAAACTGCTCTATGGACGGATGAAGGAAGAATTCCTGAAAAGCCATTACATTCATTGCGATGAATCCCGCATCCAGGTGATCGGTGAACCAGAACAGGGAGGAAGTACGAAAAACTGGATGTGGGTATACCTTACGGACAGTTACTGTGGCTCACCGCAGATGGTGCTCTTTGATTATGAACGGACACGTGCAGGCTACCACCCGAAAAGATTTCTGGGAGATGATTTTCAAGGATACCTGACCTGTGATGGTTATCAGGCGTATCATAGCCTGAACGAGAAGATCACGGTCTCAGGATGTTTTGCCCATGCAAGACGCCGTTTTGAAGCAGCACTTACACCGCTGAAGAAAGAATTCACAAAAGAACAGTTAAAAGAGACCGTAGCCCACCAGGCACTGACGAGGATTGGGATACTGTACAAAGTGGAGGAACTGATCAGGGACAAAACACCAGAAGAACGATATAAAGAACGCCAGAAACAATCGCGTCCGGCAGCAGACGCTTTATTTGCGTGGCTGCATTCCATGGAAGATGACGTAGACAGGTCCTCCCTCATTGGAGATGCTGTTTTATATACATTGAACCAGGAAAGATACCTGAGAAGATATCTGGAGGACGGGCATCTGAGTATTGATAACAACAGTGCAGAACGAGCAATCAAAAACTTCGCAGCAGGACGCCGCAACTGGTTATTTGCGAAAAGTATCCGTGGAGCAAATGCAAGTGCCCTTGTTTACAGTATAGCAGAGACAGCCCTTTTAAATGGACTAAAACCATATCTGTACTTAACATATGTATTAGAAAAGTTACCACAACTGGGAGCATTTCCAAAACCAGAAGAACAGGACAGACTGCTGCCATGGTCGAAAGAATTACCAAAAGAATTACGAACAAAGATAAAATCAAAGAAATAAAAATGAGCCGTCCGAAAGGGCGGCTTTTTTGTCAAGGTACGGATTATTACCTACTTACGAAGCGGAGAAGGATCTGCTGAATAATGGTGGATTTGCACCAACGCAGATGGATGCTCAGAATAGTATTCAGAGGAAACGGGCAGGAGCAGTGAGATTGCCGTCGGATAGTATGGATAAGAAACAAAGAGAATGATTCCAGAAAGTATAAAGAACTGGTGGTTTGGTTAAGATATACAATCTTTTCACTTTAACAATAATTGTATTGTCAACATTATATAGCAAATTACTTCAAAAAGTAGTATAATATGAAGAAATCAGACCAGTAAATAATGTGGTGTTATTTGATTCTACGGCTGATTCATTCGCTTGTAGTATCTGTTGTTAGAACTTCATACAAACAAAGACAGAGTGTCAATACCGTTTTGAGGTATAAAAACTTTTCACGATAGAATGGCCATATTTTATGTAGGGAAATCATCTATATGCTAAAATATGAACATTTTTATAGGAAATTTTACAAAAGAAAAAGTGAACGAAAGAAGCAGAACCGTGGGATTGTTGATTCATAGAAACTAAGATTTATTGAATACCTCTAGGTGAATTTGGGATATAAGTAATTCTTACAAATATATGTGGATAGCATTCTATAAGAAAATGAAAATTCCAATACAGAAATATGTATTGATACACTGAGGCATAATGTCAGAAAATTAGGAGCTTAATGAAATGGGACATTATCATATCCTAAATTATTAAGTGGAAAACTGTCTTTGGAGTATATGGCAATTAAAAACCGATAACAAACCCGACCTGTTGCAGGTGGTTTAACAGGGGACATCCTTTGGGAAAAGTATTTATGAATTATTCTTTACAGAACAGACTTGTATTATTTCAAAGGGAAGATTTGCGGCAATTGTCTTTGTATAACAATGATATTGTACAAGTAAGAAGCATTTACAAAAAAACGTTTATTAATTACACAAAAGAAAGGGTTGAGAAATTTGTCTAAATCAGAAACGATTTTAGAGCTTCAAGAATTATTAAAGGATATGAGATCCATTACAGTGGATCTTAATAGAAGCATTTCTAGTCTAAAAGAGATTTTAGATATTGAAGAATTTATTCCTACTAGCTTGGGAGAGAAAATAAGGACATATTTAGAGAAGATAAATGAAAAACAGACGGAGTTTGTTTTAAAATATGAAGCTCTTAATAGTCGTGAGCCTAATACAAAATATGTGGTTCTCGAAAACGAACTGGAAGAAGCTAAGAAGGTTTTCGAAGAAAATGATAGGTATGTAAATGGAATTAAATTCTTTTTGTCTTTGCACTCTGATGATGAAAAAACAGAGAATATTTTGCAGAATAGAAAAAATACTTTAAATAACTTAAACATTGATGCAATGGAAAGCGATGATTTACAGTCATTAGGAGAACCATATATTTGGTTACAAGAGGCATTCTGGGAAATAGATGCTAAGAAAAAGTTTTCTTTAATGTATAGATTGGCATCATGCTTTGAAGAAGAAATTGCTATGGGTATTCAGTTTGGCACATTGTCCATAAAAGAGACCAATGATGAAGTGTCAAATGTAGAAGTTACCAACAATAGTTCCGAGAAGGGGGCGGTTGAGCTTGATACTTCAGAATCACCAGTAGACGAAACAGAAAAGGATGAGAACAATTATGTGGTAAAAAATGAATCGAAAGAATCTGAAATGGAAGAACCTGAACCGGTTGATTACGTTGCTGGCAAAGAGTATGAAGGAATCTTGGTTAAGGAAAAGCCTTTTATTTTGCATGTCCAAATGAGTTCAAAGGCAGAAACCAAATTTGGCGTAAAAGAGTTCAGAAATGACATCACAAAACAGTTTCCAAAAGAAAAACTTGAGTGTATGGTTGAAGCTTTAAAGGGCTGCGGGTATTCAATAAAAAGTATTGCAGAAAAGAAAAATGGTAAAGCAGAAAGCTATAAACTTTCTACTGAAAAATTGTATCAGTTTGGTTATTTGAAAAGATATGTAGTTGATAAAATGGGTGAGTTTTTCACGTTGTCTCCACGTGGAGAACGTGCTTTTGTAGCAAAAGATTCTCTTTCTTTTATTAATCAGCATATAAAAGAAAAAATATCTTCACAAGATGGCGGTGAACCAATTGAAGATACTGCAAATTCGGCGATCGTGCGTCTTCTTTCTTTTGACAGTAGCATTAAACAACGTAAGTTGGTTCCTGATTATGAATTTGTGATTAGAATGAATGTAATGGCAACAGATTATTTTGTTGAAGGATATCCTTGCAAGGATAGTAATATTACTAACTGGTTCGCAGGAATAGTGACGGAAAATGTTGAACAATTACAGGAATTTAAAGAAACTGTAAATGATAAAGTTAATCCAGGAGATGTATTAATTGTTACGGGAAATACGTTGGAACAGGCAGAGTCTGTAGCTAATTGGTTATTAAGCGAGTTTAATCTCGAATTGAGAAATATTGGTTATACTACATTATTTGAGAATTATGTGTATGATATCGCAACAAAAGAAACTATTGAAAATGATGAAAATTTAACGGCAGAGCCACCTGATTTAGAAGAAAAAAAGGAGGAACAGCAATCGGAAGATGAAACAGTTTCGCTTGAAGAATCAGAAAATACTGACGAAAACAAAACGATAGGAAAAAATGGTGTTGCTGAAAATGAATCTAGTAGTGAAGAAGCTAGATTATTTAAAGAGATTGTAATTGAGGCAGAAGAAACAGGAGGGAACAAAAACTATAAGGCAACCACGAAGACTGTTAATTCTGCGATACCATCACTCTTGGAAGAAGAGAAAAAAACGTATATTTCTGCATATCAGAAAATGATTGTTTCTGGGAAAACATATGCTGCTTCTGCATATTTAAAAGCGTTAGCTAAGCAACATTCATATTTTGAACCATTTTATCGTCAGCTGGCATATGCTGTAAATGATCCTATGGAAAGGTGTACTTATAGCTCGGATACAATTTTTAATGTCTTTTATGGAAATACTGTACCTATTTCGGATTATTATATTGTTGCAGCTGCATTGCGAAACTATTTCTTTGACCAGTATAGTTATGACTATTCAATTCAGCAGTTGTATTCTATGTTGAGTGAAACCCCTTTATTCAAAGAAAATCCCAATCTTGAGAAGGTCGTTTATGATTTGATGACATTCAAAAATGAACAGCACAAGGGTGTAGATTGTTATGCTGATTATAGAGAAAAAGAAAGGGGCTCTTGGGAAAAACGATTGGCTGAAATCCGTCGCGAAGCAAAAGGATACTATGAAAACTACGGGAACGGAAATTTAAAGGAAAATGCATCGCATAAACGATTCATCGAAACCACAAAGCTTCTTTTAGGTACTGGTAGTGATTTCTGTGAATATCTGAAAGTGGTTGCTGACGATGATAGAGATATGTTGGATGTACTAAAAGATTTTCTTGCTATCACATATGTGAAAGATCAAGCTGCCATTTGCGAAGAAAATATTGATCCTGCAAAGATAAATTCTGCATTGGATTTATACTGGGATTTGGCCTCACAAAATATGCGTGTTGCTAAGAAAACATCTGATTTGATGAGTAGTTTAAGAACGAATCTTTATAAAAAAGTTTATAAAGTTGTAGTTGTGCTTTGTAATTATGTATCTGTTATGAATTCTTCATTTACTAGCACGGAGGATACTTCTTTATATGCTTATAAAAAAATTCGTACACCATTATTAAATAGTATTAATAAGTCGATCGAAGATTTGACTAAAACAAACTCAATGGAGTTAAGCAAAGAATCAGGGAAAATTGTTTTAGTACAGACATTACGAGAACTTGAACAGCGTTTGTCTGGAGAGTATAAGGAGGGCGCATATAAATACTATTATATCGATTTCTTAAAAAACGATAAGGTATTATTAGATGAAGACTTTTTACCAATATTAGATGAAGTGCTTGAACTTCCAGATTTTTCTATTATGTCAAGAATCCAGTCACATTGTGATGAAAATGAAACAGATCTTTCGGATAGATTACAAAAAATATTTGCAGGCGATGATGATTACGGCAGTGCGGCATTAATTCTTAAATACTTCGATTATCAAGGTAAAAGCCTATCTAGTGAAGAGTATGAAAAATATGATATTGAAAAAGCAGTCGTATATCCATTGCGAGATCTAGAAAACAAAAGAAAAGAGTTTATTGAAGATATTGAGTTAGCACAAAGTTATGGACAGATAGACAATACCATTGAAAATAGCAAAGAGGCGATTCTTCAGATTATGGAAGTCTGGTATTCATGGGCTATTGATACCCAGAATTACGGCTTTTTTGTAAAAATTCTTGAAGAGTTTAGAAAGAAGATCAAAAATGATGCTCAGGTTAGAGCACATGATTTACAGATGAGTTTAGATGTTTATCTTAAGGAGAATAGCTCTTTGGAAGAAGATGAGCTCATAAGTAAAGCGATTGCTCAGATTAGAGAACGTATTGAGCAGCAGAATTATGCGGCAGCTGAAGATTTATTGAACCGAGTTATTACACATGATTTGGACTTGGATGTGACTGTTCAACAGGAAGACTATTTGGGAAAATTCTTTGATGAATATGATATCAATTATAGAAAGACTGCAGATTCTGGGGCAACACTTAAAGCGTTAGTTAATACATCTAAGGCCAACAAGGATATTAAAGGCGGTAATCGATTGTTAGAGATGTGGCCAAGAGGTGCTGGTGTGGGTAAATTAACCCTGAAAAACTTACTGAACGCACTTGGATTTAATCTGGAGATAGTACATAAAGAAGAGTCAATTCTTGGAAAAATCGAAAACTATTCAGTTGTACTTAAACGTCCTCAAAATGGCAGAAAAAGTAATTACAAGCATCCAATTTCTGCTTTTGGATCAGAAGCAGAGGAGAAGGGCTTTAGAGTAGTTTGCATTTTCGGAAAAACAGATGCATCTAGATTAATTGACATTTTTAAAGAGGTTGGAAACGCAAAGAATACTATTGTATTGCTTGATTATGCTTTGACCTCATCAGACAGAAGAATCTTAGCAAGAAAAACCAAAACAGATATGAGTGGTAAGGTTTTTGCTGTTATTGACAGAGTCGTTCTTGTATTTTTGGCAAAACACTATTCAGAAACAGCAATTAACAGAATGCTTATGTCAATTATAATGCCTTTCGCATCGTATCAGCCATATATTGATAAATCTGCAGATGTTATGCCTCCAGAAATTTTTATTGGACGGAAATATGAACTTGAAAAAATTGAATCGCCCACAGGTGTAAACATCGTATATGGTGGACGTCAGCTTGGTAAATCAGCCTTGCTCAGAATGGCGAGAAAAGATATTGATCATGACGAAAATGGTGATCGTGCCATTTTAGTTGATATTAAAGGAAATGATTACAAAGCAGCTGCCAAGAAAATTTCTGCTGCATTATATGATGAAGGCATTCTGAAGGAAGAGCATATTACTGAAGATTGGAGCGAACTTGCGCGGGACATAAAGAAGTGTCTGCGTAGTAGTACGGATTACATACCGTATCTTTTATTATTAATGGATGAAGCGGATGTATTTATTGAAAGCTGTGAAAGCGTAGGATATCAACCGTTTGATGCACTTAAAGACATTCAAAGTATCGGCTCAGGTAGATTTAAATTTGTGGTAGCTGGATTACGTAATATTGTTAGGTTCAAACGGGAAGTTGCATTAGGTAATAATAGTGTTCTTACACACTTGGAGTCATTAACTGTAAAACCGTTTAAATCCATGGAGGCAAGAGAGCTGTTGGAGGTACCGTTATCTTATCTTGGTTTTAGATTTCCTAAAGATAACGATACAGAAGTATTGATTTCAACGATTTTCGGAACAACAAACTATTTCCCTGGCTTGTTACAGCTGTATTGTGCAAAACTTATTGAGGCAATGCGTCGTGATTATGCGGGTTATTCTGAAAGTGAAACGCCGCCATATATTGTAAAGAAAGATCATATTAAAAAAGTATTGGCGGAGCAATCATTACAGCAGGATATCCGTGAGAAATTTTTTATTACCTTAAAAGTTGGAGAAGACGATTATTATTACATTATTGCATTGTTAGTCGCCTATCATTATCACGGAAACAAGTCACAGAACGGTTGTAGTGCGAGTGATTTGATTGAGTTGGCAGATACATATTCAGTTGGCAAAATTTCTACTCTTAATAGTGAAAGCTTAGCAGCATTAATGGAAGAAATGTGTGAATTAAATGTTTTGCAGCATACAGGTGATGGTCATTATCGATTTACAAGACATAGTTTTTGCCAGATGATGGGAACTGTTCAGCAAATTGAAGATGAGCTTTTGGACTATATGGAGGATTAATGATGGAACAGATATGGTGGAATCACATTATTAAGGCTCATTCATTTTTAGAAAGCATTGTCACAGAAACGGTTAAGGGGAGCAGCATGCTGCTTTCCTTGCCAAATTCTATTCCGTGGAGAAATACACTTATAGACATTGTTAGTGATCGGCTTCGGATAGAGAATTCAAAAAATAAATTTGAAGAAATTAAATGCCCAGATGAAGAGCCAGGAGCATATTTGTTGGAACGATTTTGTAAAAAAGAAATAAGAGCGACATATCGTTATGGAATGAGTTATGCTCAATTTCTTGGAAAATGTCAGGAAACGGTGTTGAATGATCGCTATATTTGGGTTTCAAATATTCCAGCTGATAAAATTAATAAATGGCTTGATTTTGTTGCTGAATATACCGTAAATGTAAAGGACAAAACTCCTGGTATTTTTATAATGGAGGTTCATGATGATTCCATAGCAAGAAAAAGTAAAAAGGGCATTAAGAATCTTATTTTTAATCAAAAAATTGGAGATTATGACAAATATGCATTTTGCGCATTGGCATCATCAGAAACAAGGTGTAAAGAATATTTGCGACCTTATTTAGCAGAAATAGTATCTTCGATTTGTGGCGATGATGTTGAATTATGTGCAGCATGCGTTCTGAGAGGAATGGATTTTTTGAGTTCACCGGTTCAGATTATCAACGATGTTATAGAAAGTTGCCATAGAAGTGATGGTGAATGTTATTTTTTTAATAAAAGTAAGGAAGAAATTACTGTCTCTATTTGGGAATCTCAATTGAAATACATTTTTCCATTGATTGAAAGCTATAGAAAGTATTTTATTAAGCGATATTTTAAGGCAATAAAAAATGTTCTTCCAATTAGTAATAGTTATGGAGAAAAAGTTACTATTCCAGAGGATATTGAAATAGGTACTTTATTTTATTTAGTTGGACGAGGCGACATTGTCATTTCTTCGACAGAATATAGTGAGCTTGAACGATATAGAAATGCCAGAAATAGATTAGCGCATATGAATGTTTTAGAAAACGAGGAAGTAGAGTCCATACTAAAGGCTGGGAAACATAATATTACCCTAAGTTAGGTTTCTGGTAACGGTAATGATTATTATAAAATTATTTCATTGACATTTTGTAGTAATCTGTAGTAAAACAATAATTAGGAAAGGAAGTGATGTGTTTGGCAAGAAAAGCACCCAAAGATGGTAAAGATGATAATATCAGAGTTCGTGTAACACCAGAACAAAAAAGTAAGCTTGTGGAATATGCTGAAAGACATTACCAGACCATGAGTGGAGTGGTATGCCAGGCATTAGATCTTCTTTATGCGCAGGAGGAAGCAAAAGATCGCCCAAGTTGATTTGGAGTTTTTTTGGAGTTTATTTTTCCTTTAGCGGTACGGAAACTACGAAAAGCAAACATAAGTTAGAATCAAAACTATCTATACAGGCGTCATAGGCAGCGTATAATGCCATCCGCCGAGGAGTTTGAGTAATTAATTTGTTAATCACCATTCCTGATTATTCAGTTTTTTGTAAAAAGAAATAGTCTATAAAAGAAAGAGTTTTGAAACTACATAGTAGGTTAAAGGCTCTTTTTTTCGTACTTTTCGGGGCATAAATAGAGTGTCGAGGGGCAAGAGAGGTGGATAACGGAAATTGCAAAAACAGGATAATGAGGAGTGAGGACAGACATAGTGATTTTCCTTAACAGTGTTTTTTGGAAAAGTGGGAGAATGTCAGAATCCGCATAAATAAAGGGTTTGAGAGGATAATTAAAACAGATAGAAATGGTAAAATTATTGAATCGTTTAAATAACAAGGGAATCAGACTTTTAGTAAGTACGCATAGTGATACTATGGTTACAAAAATCAATAATTTACTGCTATTATCTCAGCAAGATTTCACGTCAAGGAAGATGAAAGATACATTAGAAAAAATGGGCATCTATCCGGAAAAAGGAGATTTGATAGATTCTTCTAAGATTCATGTATATCAATTTGTGAATGATACAGATGGTAAGAGTATGGTAGAAGAATTAGAATTTAAAAAAGTACCATGTACCGGATATGATTTTAGTCTGTTTAACGATAGCACAATGTCTTTATTTGAAGAAGCAAAGATTGCAATGGGGATGAATAATGAAAAGAATTAAAGGACATTATATTAAAGAGGGAAAGAATTTAGAAAAGGGAAAATTATATATTATTCGAAAAAATAGGATAGTTGTTTTTAAAGAAGAAGAGACAGATGATATAGTTAACATTTATTTTAATATAACTAAAGAGAAACAATATGGAATATATAGTAGTGAATTTAAGCCCTCTTTTATAGAAGATAATGGAGTAAAAAAGGCGGACATTTTAATATTTATTGTTGATGAAGAGAATAAACATTTAAGGTCCTGGGTCATAGATGTGAAAAAACGGTAGGAGGAGAAGATGTTATCTATCATTTGATTGAACAGTTAATGGAAACATTTCGGCATGAACAGGCTATCACCTTATATTTGGAAGATTTTCAGAAATAATTAAATATTGGATATATAACTCGAGATTTACAGAGCGATAGAATACAAGGAACAATAGAAGAAAAGAAGTTTTTTATAAAGAAACAAAAAGAATTTATTAAAAATATGTCAGTCTTGCTTGCACAAAAAATTGGTGCAGGATTATTAAAAGAAGAAGCTAAATTGAGGATATTAGAAGATTTTCAAAATAATCGTATTCGCATAGGAGCAAATTATTATCCAATTCAGTCATATATTTCAGAGCAAAAAGAAGGTAAATTTATTTGTAATTTAAATGTTGTATGTTTTTAAAAATGTTATGAACTGTAAATTAGTGAGAAGGTAAACACAAAATACATAAGTTATACCCTATATGATAAAAATTACTGATAGAGAATATAGAATTAAATATAATTTCGGCTTTGAGAGTTGGGAAGATAAAAAACAGCCATATAGTCTTTAGTTTAAGAGCTTTTTGGCTGTTTTATTTTTTTGTTACTGTTTTTCCTAGAGTAACGTATAATGCCATTAAAGTATACAATAGGTAATCTAGTTTTATGTCAAAATTTACGATATTATCTTGAAAAATATTATATATAGATATATAATTGGCATAAATAATTATAAAATTGAGTTTATAATATATATTTGTGATTAAAAAGAAATATATATAAAATAATTTATATGTATTGTGCTTTGATAAACAGTTATATTTTTCAGGATTGTGATTACCAAAATAAGCACAATTAATTTTTAATGCATGTGAGTATATTTTATGAAATAGTATTCGTTAAATGAGGATATTATAGCTTGTAACAGATAGTGAGGCATGTACAAATTAATGGATAATTTTTAGTTATCCGTCAGAT
>JABLTR010023069.1_pt1 | contig 42066 bp, 31 predicted proteins | sample 7160071 | NCBI WGS metagenome assembly JABLTR01 (sample SAMN14651230, study PRJNA627086) | human gut metagenome | isolation source: feces | host: Homo sapiens | reverse complement strand
TTACGGCTAATCTAAATCTCCGGGTCCTATCGTTGTTTAATTTTCAATGTGCTTCCCGCTCCCCCTCTCAAGAGAGCCTTGTTATTATATCGCACACAATCTTTCTTGTCAACCCCCTTTTTTAATTTATTTTAAATATTTTTTACTTTTACTATACTTCTACGAATTATCGGCATCGGGGTCTCCCTATTAACCACCTTTTGAGATTTTTTATTCTATTGATATTTATTAATCTTGTCCACTTTTATTTGTACTATAATTATGTTATACTTATATAGTTATATTTTTAAGAGAGGTGTTATATATGCCCGTCAAAATTCCAGATAGACTCCCGGCCGCTAAAGTTCTGAAAAGTGAAAATATCTTCGTTATGACGGAGCATAGAGCTTTGCATCAGGACATAAGGCCGCTTAAGCTTCTTATACTCAACCTTATGCCTAAAAAAATAGAAACCGAAACTCAACTGCTTCGTTTACTTGGAAACACTCCGCTACAGGTTGAAATTACTCTTATGCAGATGGCCTCGCATGTATCTAAAAACACTTCACAGGAGCATCTTCTTACATTTTATACAACATTTGATGAGATTAAAAACAACAGATATGACGGTTTGATTATAACGGGTGCTCCTGTTGAACTGCTTAAGTTTGAGGATGTCGATTACTGGGATGAACTTTGCAAAGTAATGGAATGGTCAAAAACCAATGTTTACTCTACATTCCATATTTGCTGGGCGGCGCAGGCGGCGCTTTATTACCATTACGGCATACCTAAATATAATTTGCCGGATAAGCTGTCTGGTATATATCTGCACAAGGTAGACATTCCGCATCATCCGCTCATGCGAGGATTTGACGATTATTTTTATGCTCCGCATTCAAGAAACACTGAGTTTAAGCGTGAGGATGTAGAAAAGGTTGACGGACTTGATATACTCTGTTCTTCCAAAAAGGCCGGAGTATATATCTGCGCTGACCATGCCTGCCGGAACTTTTTTGTTACCGGGCATTCTGAATATGATCGTGACACGCTCGCCAGCGAATATAAAAGAGATACTTCAAAAGGTATTAATGCCAACATGCCTTATAATTATTTTCCAAATAACGATATTGATCTCCTGCCGCGCGTCAACTGGCGGGCCCATGCTTCATTACTATATTCAAATTGGCTTAACTTTATTGTATATCAGTGTACGCCTTACGATTTGGATGAACTGTAATACTATATTATGATGCATTTATTCTTTAAAATATGATTTTCTATATATAAAAACTTTTTAACGATGCCTTATGCATCGTTTTATTTTTGTATTTTAATAATAAATCATATAAATTTTATGATTATTACAATTTATATGATTTATATATTGTTTTTGTAAATATTCAAAAAAATATTGATTTTTATTATGTATTTATATATAATGTTAATATATATATAAAACACTTTTAAACATAGGGGGTTATATTTTATGAAAATCAGAAAGGCCTTAGGAATTTTTACGGCAGCGGCTCTTATGGCCGTCGCGGCGCTTCCGTTTTCTGCTTTTGCCGCTGAAAACGCTGTAAATATAATTGGCATTCAAGATGAAATGAGGAACAACACAGACCAAACCGAAGCCGACTGCGAATTTGAAATTAAAGACGGCGCTTTGACAGTTACTGTCGGCAGTGAAAACACAACTGGTCGCGCAGAGTGCTATATAATGGCTGAAACTTTTGAGCAGTCTGTTTTCGATTTTGAAGCCATGCCGAATCTTTATTGGGATGTCAGCGGCGATGCAAAATGGGATTTATGGATTCGCTGCAATAATGTATCAGGCAGTGATTCTGACGCTGGCCTAATTAAGCTTTCTACACTTAGCGGAAATGCTGACGGTGTTGAAGCCAGCAAAGGCTCTGTCAATCTTTATGAGGCTATTAATGACAACGATATACTTACAATGACAGATGCCAATAATACAACCATCCGCGTCGTAAAATATGTTGTATATGGTGAACCCGGCGACAGTGTTACAATCAACAACCTGTATTTTGCGGCTGAGGAACAGAGTGAAGTTCCTATAAATGCTGGAAACTCTTCCAGCAGTTCGTCAAATACCTCCAGCGCTTCTAGTACTGCATCAACTGCCAGCACAACAAGCAAGGCTCCTACTTCTTCATCACAGGTTGAAACTGGTGAATCAATGATACCTATAATCGGTATTACCGCTTTGGCTGTTGTCGCTTCTTCTGCTGTTATAATCAGCGCAAAGAAGAGGAAGTAATTAACTAAATAATAAACTATAATGGAAAAAGCCGACTTAAAGCGCCGGCGGAATAAGGATGTATAGTCGATTTAAGATGAAGGGCATATCCAAAGATATGCCCTTCATTCAATTGTACCAACGTAATTGAAATAGACACCAATTTTCTGTGTGTAAAACTTTTTCTTGTAAGCGACGTCACGCTCATGCACCTTGATGTGGTGAACAAACTCCCGCAGGATTTTCGGCGTCAGCTCCGGCACTTCTAAATGCCGGTCAACAATGGCGAGAAAGTTCCCCACGTTGTTAAGTTCGTCCTGATGTTTGGCAAGTATTGTTTCTAAGCGGGCAATATGTTCATTCAAGGTTTCCTGCTCTGCCAGATACTGTCCGTTTAACTGCTGGAATTGCTTGTCTGCGAGTATGCCGGTTGCCAGCTTCTCAAAAGTGGCGGCTATCAGGTTGTCAACCTCTGCAAGCCGTTTCCTTGCCTGCTCCAGTTCTTTCCGCTTAGCCGTCAGTTCCTTTTTCAACTGGCCGGATTGCTTGGCTGTCAAATGGGCGATGAAAGCTTCCCGGTCGGCTTGTGCCGTTTGTACAAAGGCCTGTATCGCTTGTAAAACAGCTTCCCGCAGGTGCAGGGCTTTACTATGTGGGGCGTGCATTCTTCCTTGTGCTTGTGGTATTTGCCGCAAACATAGGTGTATTTGCTTTCGTCCCAGCTTCCGCACCGGCAAAGATAGTGGGTGTTTCCGCAGTCAGCGCATTGTACCATACCCGCCAGCATATCCATTTTCCCCAGCTTGGTAGGATGCCGCTTGTTCGTTCGTACCCTCTGCACAATGTCCCACAGTTCCCGGTCAATAATCGGTTCATGGGCGTTTTCCACCCGGTAGCGTTCTTCTTCCGGCACCTCGACTACCAAATCGCTTTTGTAGGAAAGTTTATGCGTCTTGCAGCTCATCTGTACGCCGATATAGTCCGGGTTTTCCAGAATATCCGCTATGCTGCTACCCGACCACCGATAGGGAAAATCCGGGTTGTAGCGGGAATGGTGCGTTAGGCGTATTCCATGGGTACAAGCACCCTTTCCCGTTCCAGACGCTTGGCAATCTGTTCCGACCCCATACCGGCGGCGCACAGGCGGAAGATATACCGCACCTTTTCCGCCGCTTCCGGGGTCGGGAATGATTTTGAACTTGTCCGCCGAGTCTTTCTGATAACCATAGGGTGGGATTGTCGCAATCCATACCCCTTCCCCTGTTCCCGCAGTTTGTTTTCCATTAGACGCAGGAGCCGCCCTTTCAAACTGCCTGTACCATTTCCAGGGAGATACACACTCACCCGAAGAACAGCGCCATCTTTCTCAAGTGCAAAGTATTGAAACAAGCGCTAATCTGGCTCCTGCGTCCCATTTCTATCTTTCATCTTCCGTCCTTTCCGCCGGATTCAAATCTTCTTTGTTTCCGCGAAAAGGTCTTTTTTATTCCATCGTTCTCCATCGGATTTCCGGCTGATTGATTGAAGGCTTTGCCTTCTACTATCATTATGTCGGAATCTGGTCAAATGCACGATTTTTTTCAAGTGATATGTGTACTTTTCTAAACGAATTTTTAAACCAGAGTAGCTATATGATCGGTTCAATGACAGCACGGAAATAACGGTCTAATTCCTCCGGTGTTTGTTTCATATGCCCCTTTATCCACCATAATACCATTTCTACAAAGCTGCCGGAGATATGGTTGACTAAAAAATCCTGCGGAATATCCGTATTGCTTTTCCCTTTTTGTTTGACAAACTGATTTTGTATCAATTCGTTTAAGCTGTCTTTGAAATACCGCAGGAAAAGTTCACTGCTTTCGCAGGAAAGCAGTTCGAGGATATTGTTTTCATCTTCTTGCAGGTGTTGTAATAAGTGGCAGAATACAGACTCCGGAGCATTTCTGTCAGAATACAGTCCGTGAGTGTGGGTACAATCCAATGCGCTGCTGATAATATGTCCGAAAAGTTCTTCGCATAAGGCTTTCAGCAAATCGTCTTTTGTTTCAAAGTGTGCATAGAAGGTTGTTCGGCCAACATTAGCGGTATCAATGATTTCCTGTACTGTAATTTTGCTATAACTTTTTTCTGACAAAAGCGCACTGAACGCAGTAAAAATAGCCGCCCTTGTTTTCTGCTGTCGTCTGTCCATAATAACTCCTCCCGTACAAATTTTCAAAAATGTTCTATACGAAACACGGGGACGATATTATCCGTTGCATTTCTTTTGGCTCCTGCTTACAATAAAAGAGAACAAAGTGTTTGTTATCAAACTTATTGTACGGCAAGAGCAAACGAGTGTCAAGAACGAATCTGTTTGAAATGTCGTGCAGATTGGAGGAAGCATTATGTTAAAGAAACTTGAGTGTTTTCTGGCCGGGCTGCCTATGACCATTGTAGCAGGCGTTTTTTTATTGTTGGACTTAGTGCCCCACCTGATAGAGGAGTTTGGCGGTACTCCCATACACCTAAATTTCCTTCCCTTTGACCCGGCGTGGGTAACTATCGTTATCAGTGGTATTCCCCTTTTGTATCTGGCAATATGGCGGATTATCCACAATCCCGGTATCAGCAAAATATCATCTGCCCTTTTGATTTGTATTGCCATGTTCGCCGCAATTGCAATCGGGGATTTGTTTGCGGCGGGAGAAGTCGTGTTTATCATGGCAATCGGCGCACTTTTAGAGGAAGCCACGACAAACCGGGCGAAAAAGGGTCTCAAAAAGCTGATTAGCCTTGCACCGACAAAGGGACGCAGACTAAAGGACGGGAAAGAAGAAATGATACCGGCAGAGGAAATCCGCGGTGGAGATGTTCTGCGTATTCTGCCCGGTGAAACGATCCCGGTTGACGGAACAATTATAAATGGCGAAACCTCGGTTGACCAGTCTATTATGACGGGAGAATCCCTGCCGGTTGACAAAGGCGTGGAAGAAGAAGTTTTTTGCGGAACCATCAACCGCTTTGGTTCGATTGATATTTCAGCAACAAAAGTAGGAGAAAACAGTTCTTTGCAAAAGCTGATCCGTATGGTGCAGGACGCAGAGAATAAACAGGCACCTATGCAGAGAATAGCCGACAGAGTGGCAAGCTGGCTGGTTCCCGTTGCCCTGCTGATCGCAATTCTGGCCTATGTATTTACCAGGAATATTGTTACCGCAGTCACCGTGTTGGTTGTATTTTGCCCCTGCGCTCTTGTATTGGCAACGCCTACCGCTATTATGGCGGCAATCGGGCAGGCGACAAAGCATGGCGTGATTATCAAGTCCGGCGAAGCCCTTGAGAAAATGGGGAAAGTGGACACGATTGCCTTCGATAAGACCGGCACTTTAACCTATGGCCGCTTAGATGTCAGCGATATGATTTCTTTTGATGAAACAATCAGTGAAACGGACTTGCTTTTTTTGGCCGCTTCCGCTGAAACAAAAAGTGAGCACCCGCTGGGAAAGGCAATTGTGGCGTGTGCAAAGGCAAAAGAAGTGCCGTTGATGGAATCGACTGCGTTTAGAATGACTACCGGCAAGGGAATTTTTGCGGAGGTGGACAATCGAAGATTGCTTTGCGGCAATGAAAAATTCCTTACTGAAAATGGAGTTTCGATTGATAATAAGGTTGGGTCCGCTTTGGAACAGCTGCGTACACAGGGAAAAGCCCCTATTCTCGTAGCGGAAGGTCAAAAATGTATCGGTATTATCGCGCTTTCTGATGTACTACGCCCGGAGGCAAAAGACATGGTTTCCCGTCTTTCGGATATGCACACCCGTACCGTTTTACTTACCGGCGACCATCAAAAAACGGCTGATTATTTTGCACAGCAGGTTGGCATTTCCGAAGTCCGGGCGGAACTTTTGCCCGAAGAAAAAGTGCAGAGCATTGAGAAATTGCAGGCTGAAAATCACAAGGTCTGCATGATTGGCGATGGTGTCAACGACGCCCCGGCGCTAAAAACGGCTGATGTAAGCGTGGCGATGGGGAGTATGGGAAGCGACATTGCCGTTGACGCCGCAGAAGTCGCTTTGATGAGCGATGATATTTCAAAAATCCCGTATTTGAAACGGCTCTCTAATGCAACGGTTAAGACAATCAAAGCCAGCATAACCCTGTCAATGTGTATTAACTTTGTAGCAATAGTGCTGTCTCTTATGGAAGTGTTGACACCCACCACCGGGGCGCTGGTACACAATGCTGGTTCCTGTTTCGTGGTGCTGATTGCTGCACTGCTTTATGACAGAAAGTTTGAATAACATTTGAGGAGTAAAATAAAGGTCATAAATGGATTACCAGTCATTACTTTTTATCGGTTCAAATAATGTCCGGCAATGACAGAAATGCGGTTGTGTCCCAGTTGACGGCTCACATACAGCATGACCTTTTTATCATAAACCACACCTCGCTTGTCCTTCTTGCACCGATAGTAAGAAGATACAAGCTGCCATGTTTTGATGCGGCTTCCGTCTGGCTTTTTGAGATAGCTTCCGTCCGGGTTCCGAACTGGCCTTAGCGCCCAAATAGGCGGAAAGTTTTGGAAATCTTTTTCTTCTGTTTTCCGCAGTTTTTCCTGGCAACTATGGTACATAGCGTTGGCGTACTTCTTTCGGCAGCCGTGTACGTCCATGTGGGAGGGGACAGAAGCAAAGATTGGCTTTCCGGCGGGATTTCCTGCAAACTTCAAAACTGATTCTTCCTTTCCCGGTAACACGTCAATAATTCTCACCTTGCCGCCCTTGCCTTTCACGTCGCAGATTGTCACGCTTCCGTCTGTGTTTTTGCGGATCTGCTCCGGCCTGACTCATGGCGGCGCAGGCTGGTTGCTTTTGCAAAAGCAAGAATATCCGCGTTGTTCTCTTTGGACAATCCATAATCTCGGGCGGCTTCATTTCGTCTTCTATCAATGCTCTGCCGTTCCCTGTGGGGCAGGGTAATATGAAAGGCTTCCGCCTTACAGACGTAGAGTTTGCACAGCGCCGCTCTCTTGGTAGACAGGGTATAGGCGGACAAGCCCGGTCAATCCCGTTTTGCAGGTAGGTTTCCACATAAGGCCGACGGCTTCCAGCGTCCGGCATTTGTACTGCGCCTTTGCCCAGTTTGCGAAAGCGCAGCTTTGTTTCATGCAGGTTTCAAAGGTACGGTAGGAGAAAATACCGGCGGGAGAATTGGTATGTTTCGCTTTCTTTGCGTCGTGGCGTTTCTCTCCAATTCTCAATTGAACTTGCAGGGCTTCCTGTGCTTGCCGTACCATAGATTTCTGTTTCATCTTGGACTCCTTTCAGAAAAGCACAGTTATCCCATTAAAAATGTGGTGTTAGTTGGGCGTTTCGTCGAGATTTTTTAGACAGCTTCCCGGTGCTGTTTTCCCGATTTCACGGACTTTTACGGATTTTCACTCCGCTGCCGTTGGCAGTTCCGTTTACCCGTCGATTTTTTCAAAATCGAACGTGTAATCGTTCTGCCCGTGTTCGCTCCACAGTATGTATTTCGTCTTCGCGAAATACCAGGCCGCTGCACGCGTCCTGCTGTGTCGCTGGCTCCCGCACTATGGGGGAGCCGCATAGCCTTGTCGGGTCTGCTGCGCTTCTTTCGAACCAGTTACCGCCGTTATTCGTTCGGACAGGTCACTGCTTCTTCGAACCCTTTAGCCGCCTCTTTATCGTCAAGGTAGGCCACTGCTTTTTCACTCCTTTCATCATTCAAACCTCTATCTTTAATATGACATGAACTCTCTTAAAAACGCAAAAAAGCGGCGCCCCCAAATATGGAAGCGCCGACCACAGTGGCCCGCCCGACGAAAGGTTCGAAGTTTCGTCAGGCAGCGAGCCCGTTTATTCTATCCTCCGGTTTTCTCTTTCTTTGCCCTGATCTCGTCAATCTTTCGGCCTCACTCTTAGTATGACGGAAATTGGCCGCAAAAAGTAAGAGCAGGCGTTTTCACCTGTCCTTTTCTTTCCCTTATGCCGGTTCTCTCTGCTCTTAACATCCTTATCGAGCAGACGAGAAAGCCCCGGCTTTTTTATTGCGTTAACTGATTAATTTTATTTATTCTTTTCTGCACAATTGCTGTAAAAACTACTTTGATTTTAGATTAAAGCATTGTGACAATAAGTACTCAGAATTTGACATACAAATCACAAGTCAATCAAAACCGCATACAAATTGACAAATATATCCTCTATTGGTCTCAAACTGATAACCTGGTTCCACAAGTCTATTTATACCGCTTTTCATATATCTGTATATATCCGGAAAAATCATGATTAAATATTAGAATGAAACAAACACGGACGTTTAACGCCGGGTTCACTATCTTTAATTACAGCCGCTTTATGTTAGTATGATATTAAAAATTTTTTAAAGTAAGAGTTAAATCACATATACACAATTATCTGTTGGGTAAAAACAAAGCTTAATTCTCAAATAATTTTATTGCAGTATGTTATTTAGTTTATTCATCGTCAACGTCCAATTTGCTGATTATTATCGGCAACAAATATATATGCAAGCTCCGTCTCTATTATTTCACTAATTGCAAGCCCCGAATTTATAATGTTTTTTCTGATATTCTGTACGCTGTCAGGGAAAAGCGAAAGGCTTCTTTCATTGTATATTAATTTGTCAGATATGTCTTTAGAAATAGATAAAACAAATCTTCCGCTGGAATTAAGCAGACTGCTGACTTTCATAATAGCCCCAGTCTTGTCCTCTATATGAAAAAAGGTAAGTGTTGAATAAATTATATCAAATTTTTCATTAAATTTATAATTTAAAAAATCCGCGCAAATGAGATTTTTATTAGAGTGCATCAATAAATTTTGATTAAGACGCTCTACCGCTTTTGGAGATATATCTATTCCTGTATAACAAGCACATTGTGAAATAATTTGTACTGCTGTTCTTCCTGTTCCCGCCCCTATCTCCAGCACAGATTTATTTTTGTCAACATCCAACGCTTTAATAAATTCCGGACCGTCCCACTTGCTCATATATTCTTTTAAAGCCGGTGGGTCATGTACCGGATCATCGCCTTCGTCAATCAGCAAATCATAGTGCTTTTGTAAGCTTACCTCTTCCATATTCTCGCCGCCTTTAATTTTAACTTGCAATAATAGTTGCGCTAAACAAACAGTTTAGGCCAGCAAATTAAGAAGCTGCATAAATATTAAAAGCTTTATCTTATATGCAACAGGTTATCAAAAATTTTCACAATTCGTTTTAAATAGCAAAATGTAAAAATTGCTGTTTCTAATATAAAATTCCAGCGCAAAAACAAATTTCTGAGATAAACTTTAAAAGTTATATTTTGTCCACTGCCTAAGTCTTATCGCACAAAAGCAATTAGATTATGCATTTGCCTTTTTCTCTTCATTCTTTTTCTCTTTTTTATTTATGATATCGTTTAAAATAACATAAATGAAGACGGCGCAAACAATGCATATCACAAACGGCACAAGCCTGCTGAATAGTATATCTATAATATTAGGCATATTTACCGACGCATTTTCTATAAGGAGATTTATTATATCCCATATATACATCCAGTCGGAAATAATAAATACTATAATTGCAGATATTATTATCTTTGCAGGCGTCGGCATTTTTATGAGCGATATTAGCTTTGTAAAAGCATACCATAATACAGGTATAAGAACTATTCCAACTATTGAAAGCACTATCGGCAAAGCCTCGAGCAACATGTTGCTGTAATTTATTATTATGGTATATAATAGCTGCACAAGACAGAAGAATATATACGGCAGTGCAGTTATAGCCGTTGTAGAAAGGCCGGTATATATGACGGAACATATAAATATCCCCATATAAAGAGATAAAGATATCATGTAAATATAATATACTACTGACGGCAAAATTCTGATTATGAAATTATCTGAAAAATAGAAGCTGGATGGTATATACTGTCTGCATATTGAAAGCAACAACGGCATTACAAATCCGAGAATTATTCCAGAAATTATAAAGCCCTTTGTCAGACGGTTCTTTGACGCAGCCACTTTTTTTACCTCCTATAACTGACATTTATATAATTTTACTTTAAATATTATATCATTTGTTTTTTACAAGTACAATCTATTATCATCACAAAGCTAAGAATTAACAGTTTGTTAGCAATTTGCTGTTTTATCCTGCATATATTTATTGCCCTATTTAATGTATGTCATTGCTATGCATTGCAAAAGCAGTGCAAATATTTAGCTTAAATTTTCATTTTAGATATAAGCTTGCGGCTTAATCCGTAAGCACGGTATCTTGCAATTGCAAAAATTTAAGCCTTACCTCTCCGGAGCATACCAAAGCCTATGTGATGCGGAGGGTGCAAGCATTTATTAATCAAACGCCATAGATTTTATAGTCCGCTTTCTGTGCTTTAAAACGGGCAAAATTCGTTTAAATCGCGGTTGACAAAAATAAGCCTAAATGCCATAATATATTAATAATGTATAAGTATATAGACTAAATGAAGGCAGAGGAAGTTTTATGTCAAAACAGCTTGAAAAAACATATAATCCGAAAGAGACAGAAGCAAAGCTATATGAATTTTGGGATAGCCACGGCTATTTTAAGGCAGAGGTATCAAAGGATAAAAAGCCGTATACCATTATGATGCCGCCGCCCAACATAACAGGACAGCTTCACATGGGGCACGCTCTTGACAATACGCTGCAGGACATTATAATCCGCTGCAAACGCATGCAGGGCTATGAGGCGCTGTGGATGCCCGGCACCGACCATGCATCTATTGCTACTGAAGCAAAAATTGTTGAAGACATGGCAAAGAGCGGTCTTACAAAAGAGCAGATAGGTCGCGACGCCTTTTTAGAGCGCGCATGGAATTGGCGCAAGGAATACGGCGGACGCATAACAAAACAGCTGCGCAAGCTCGGTTCCTCCTGCGACTGGAGCCGCGAGCGCTTCACTCTTGATGACGGCTGCTCCAAGGCCGTTCAAAAGGTCTTTATTGATATGTACAACGAGGGACTTATTTACCGCGGTGAACGCATCATCAACTGGTGCCCAAAATGCATGACGTCTATCTCCGACGCCGAGGTTGAGCATGAAGACAAGCCGGGACATTTCTGGCATCTTAAATATCCGCTTGAAGACGGCAGCGGATATCTTGAGCTCGCCACTACGCGTCCTGAGACAATGCTCGGCGATACGGCTGTGGCGGTAAATCCGAGCGACGGCAGGTACCGCGCGTTTGTCGGCAAAAATGTTATACTGCCGCTGGTCGGCCGCGCCATCCCCGTTATTGCAGACGATTATGTGGATATGGAGTTTGGCACCGGCGTTGTAAAAATTACTCCGGCGCATGACCCCAACGACTTCGAGGTGGGCCTCAGGCACAATCTGCCTGTTATAAATGTAATGGAGGAAGACGGCCGCATAAACGAAAACGGCGGCAAATACGCCGGACTTGACAGGTATGAAGCGAGAAAGGTTATAGTTAAAGAGCTTGAGGCGCAGGGCCTGCTTACTAAGGTGGAGGACATAACTCACAGCGTAGGCACATGCTACCGCTGCTCATCGGTGGTGGAGCCGAGGGTTTCAATGCAGTGGTTTGTAAAAATGGCGCCGCTTGCTGCTCCGGCTATAGACGCCGTTAAAAACGGAGATATAAAATTTGTTACCAAGCGTTTTGAGAAGATATATCTCAACTGGATGGAAAACATCCGCGACTGGTGCATATCGCGTCAGCTTTGGTGGGGCCACCGCATTCCTGCATACTACTGTGATAACGGCCATATTACTGTAAGCGCCGACAAGCCGGATAAATGTCCGCAGTGCGGCTCACATCATATTGTTCAGGACGAGGACACGCTGGACACATGGTTCTCTTCCGCGCTTTGGCCGTTTTCTACTCTAGGCTGGCCGGATAAGACTCCGGAGCTGGAATATTTCTATCCGACCGACACGCTTGTCACCGCTTATGACATTATTTTCTTCTGGGTGGCGAGGATGATATTCTCAGGGCTTAAGCAAATGGGTGAGGTTCCCTTTAAAAATGTATATATACATGGCCTTGTGCGGGATGAAAAAGGACGCAAGATGTCAAAGTCGCTTGGCAACGGCGTTGACCCGCTCGAGGAAATTGAAAAGTTTGGCGCCGATGCGCTGCGCATGGCTTTGGTCACCGGCAACAGCCCCGGAAACGACATGCGCTATACTCCTGAAAAGGTGGAGGCATCCCGCAACTTTACAAACAAGCTCTGGAATGCCGCCCGCTTTATTATAATGAATTTGAGCGGTGATGAGAAGCCCTGCAAGCCCGACTCAGCCACTCTTGACATGGCGGATAAGTGGATACTCACCAAGCTCAGCGGCGTTATTAAAGAGGTTACCGACAATATTGAAAAGTTTGAGTTTGGCATTGCGCTGCAGAAGCTGTACGATTTTGCATGGGACAATTTCTGCGACTGGTACATTGAGGCTGCCAAGGCGGGACTTAACAGCGAGCGCGCCGGCACTGTAAAAGCAGTGCTGATATATGTAATGGACAAGATGCTCAAGCTGCTGCACCCCTTTATCCCGTTTGTTACAGAGGAGATATGGCAGGCGCTGCCGCACGACGGCGAGTCGATAATGATATCAGAGTGGCCGAAGCCGGACGATACTCTTACATTTGAGGCAGATGAGCGCGGGTTTGAGATTATAAAGGACGCGATAAGGGCTATACGAAACCGCCGCGCTGAGATGAATGTTCCGCCGTCAAAGAAAGCGAAAGCTTATGTCGAAGCGGTCGACACTTCATTGTTTGAAAAGGGCGCTGTATATATGCAGCGGCTTGCATCCTGCAGCGATGTAGAGACAGGCGCTGCTTTCAATATTGAAAGTGCTGTGTCCATTGTAACTCCGGCGGCAACTATTTATATTCCAATGGGCGAGCTGGTGGATTTTGATGCCGAGCGGGCGAGACTTAACAAAGAGCGTGAAACGGCTCAAAAGTCGCTTAGCCAGTGCGAGGCAAAGCTTTCAAACGATGGCTTTATAAGCAAAGCTCCGGCAGAGGTTATTGAGAAGCAGAAGAGAATAGCCGCAGAGCTTAAAGAAAAAATATCAATGATTGACGGACAGCTTAAAAATTTACAGTAATCATAGCATTAAATTAATACTATGATTAGCGCCTTTGCATAATTAAATTGTCTTTAAAGCCGCGCTTTGCTTTAGGAATGATATTGCTAATATATTTGCAGCTTTAATGCAGCTTTACTGATATTGGCAAGCCATATCTTCATAAATTGCTTTAATTATTCCTTGCATGCAAAATGCTTTTTCAAAAATTTTGTTGAGGCGTTTGTGCAGCAAATCCTCATTAAATTATAGTATTAAATGAACAGGTGGGTGTCTCCCACCTGTTCTATGTTAAATAGATATATATCATAGTATTAGTTTAAGGTATAATCTCAAAGTGTGTAAGCTTACTTTAAAAATTTCAACACTTAAAAATGGGCGGCCTTAAAGCTATAATAGATTAGCATGAATTTGCTTTTCCTGCAAAGCCTTAAAGCAAGAGGGCGTTATGCTAAATCCTCTTTATGCTCAAATTTATAGCAAATTCGTTTTATATCCCGATTATTCTTATAATTCTAAATGTATTATAAATATATGGAGTTGTTCAGCATATGAAATACAGTGAAATTCTCAACTATATATCTTCTTTAAACAAGTTTGGAATGAAGCCGGGTCTGCAGCGTATGAAAGCGCTTATGGAAAGCTGCGGAAATCCGCATAAAAGCTGCAAGTATTTTCATATAGCCGGCACAAACGGCAAAGGCTCTGTTTCGACCATGATTTACAACATATTGCTGAACGCCGGCGTAAAGGCCGGGCTGTATATATCGCCCTACATTCTTAACTTTCGCGAGCGTATACAAATAAACGGCGAAATGATATCTGAAGAAATGCTGTCGGCCGCTTTTGACAGGATAAGTCCGGGCATTAAGCCGCTTGTCGACGCAGGCGACGGGCCTACAGAGTTTGAAATAGTTACCGCCATGGCCTTTGCCGCATATGAAATGTCGGGCTGCGAGGCTGTTGTGCTTGAAACGGGGCTTGGCGGCCGGCTTGATTCCACAAACATAGTAGATGCCCCGCTGTGCTCGGTAATTACTCCTGTTTCATATGACCATACGGCTGTGCTGGGCGACACAATTGAAAAAATAGCGTATGAAAAAAGCGGAATAATAAAGCCTGGCTGCCCCGTCGTCGCCGCACCGCAGGAATATAACGATACTCTGCCGGTTATTCGCAATGTGTGCGCTGAAAAAGGCTGTGAGCTTTGCGAGGTAAACAGAGAAGATATACATCTAATTCATCAGGATATTTTAGGTAGCGACATAAGCTACAAGGGGATAAACATACACATACCGCTTTCCGGCACATATCAGCCGCTGAACGCGGCGACGGCGGCAGAGGCGGTTATGCATCAGCATGATTTTAATATTACCGCCGAAAACATAGCTCAAGGCATTGCCGCTGTTAAATTTCCCGCCAGATTTGAAATAATATCTGAAAATCCGCCGCTAATACTTGACGGCGGGCATAATCCCGCCGCCTTTAAAGTAATTGCCGATAGTATGAAAAAATTTGTGCCCGGCACCTTTGACATGATAATCGGGATGACGGCGGAAAAGGACTACAGCACATCTATAGAACTGCTTGCGCCTATGTGCCGCAATATCACCGTTACGTCGGCCATAAATTCACGCACACCGGCGCTGACACCGGAGGCCTTAGCCGACGTATGCCGCAAATATTGTAAAAATGTTAGAGTTGTACCAAGCCAAAGCGAACTTGCCGATATTGTTCAGGAACGTGATATTCCCCTGCTTGTATGCGGCTCATTATATCTGGCGGCGGAACTGCGGCCGCTGCTGCTTGAGTGGACAAAATAATAATCGGTTTTACCTTTAGGTCATATAAGTGAAAGATAAATTTGCAAAATAATTCTTTACCTTTAACTAAGCAAGTCTATGCATATATGAATAAGTTACAAAACGGAATTTTACGGGCATAATTTTCAAGATTAGTTGAATAAGTTGCTCAAATCATACGCATGATGTGAAAACGCGCTTGTATCGTCATGTCGTAAGCTGTTTCATTAACATTTGCCTGCTGTTTTTTATTTTTTAGACTTGTCTCTTATGGTGCTGCTCTCTATTAGGTGTTTTATTTTAGCCGACGGACAAAAAGGCGTCTGTACAAATCAATGTACAGACGCCTTTTAAAGCGAAAAAGTTTATTTAAAATTTTTTTGCAACTGGATGCGGTTTGCACCAATATTACTCAACTAATGATTAAATGCTGCAAAATCCAGCAAAACAATATAAAATTGGCCTTACACGCTTTTACAGAAATTTCAGCCCAAATCATTTATGCTTATATTTGCCGGAGATTTGTATATTTAAATAATTATCTGGCAATAATAATTTAAAAAAGGACAAGCCGGGAGGTATAAAAATGTCTGTCAAGATAAACATAAGCGGTGAGGTGCTCACAGCCTATCTTGAAGGCGAGCTGGACCATCACTCCGCCAAGGACATAAGAGAGCAGATAGACAACGCCATTGACCGCAATGCTCCATCGCTGCTGATACTGGATTTTAGAGATTTAACCTTTATGGACAGCTCGGGCATAGGCCTTGTTATGGGCCGTTATCGCAAAATGAGGGAATTTAAAGGCGAAATACATATCACAAATACGTCGCCGCAGATTTACAAGGTAATGAAGCTGTCAGGCCTCGACAGGCTTGCACGAATTGATAAAGGAGGTAGCAGCAGTGAAAGCGCAAAACGTGCTTAAAATGGAAATTTTGTCCCGATCCTCTAATGAAAGTTTTGCCCGCGTTTCTGTGGCCGCGTTTGTGTCCCAACTTGATCCAACCATAGAGGAGATAAGCGATATAAAAACCGCCGTGTCGGAAGCTGTGACAAACTGCATTGTACACGCTTATAAAGACGTCATAGGCAAAATATACATAACGGTAAAAATATTTGAAGGCGGCACGGTAAGCATAAAAATCCGCGATACCGGCTGCGGAATAGAAGACATACATAAGGCTATGGAGCCCCTCTTTACAACGGCGGGAGGTGAACGTGCCGGACTTGGGTTTGCCGTTATGCAGAGTTTTATGGACAAAGTAAGAGTAACGTCGGCAGTCGGCCGCGGGACAAGCGTGACCATGAGCAAAAAAATAAGCACTCAGGAAAGTATTTCTGCTTCTGGCAAATCTGAGCAGACGGCCGGCGGCAAATGACCGACAGGGATGCTTTTATAGAAGGCAATCTGCGTCTTGTGCATTCCTGCTGCCACAAATTCACCGGCAAGGGCATAGAATATGATGATTTGTACCAAGCCGGATGCATCGGACTGATTAAAGCGGCGGATAACTTTGACGAAAGCCGCGGCCTGAAATTTTCCACATATGCAGTGCCGGTTATACTTGGCGAAATAAAGCGGCTCTTCCGCGACGGAGGTACTGTTAAGGTAGGACGTACTCTGAAAGAATTATCGCTTAGAGCCGTGAGAGAACGGGAATATCTGTCAAAAGAATTCGGACGCGAGCCGACAATAAATGAGCTTGCCGAGAAAATGGGCATATCGCCGGAAGAAGCGGCGGAGGCAATTTCTGTTTCTATGCCGGTAATTTCGCTTACATATGAGGATGAAAGCGGAACATCAGAAATTCAGCTTCCTACCTGCCCTGCGGCTGAGGAAAAAATATCAGATACTTTGGCGTTAAAAGAGGTTATGGATGAGCTCGACGAAAAGGACAAAAGCATTATCACGCTCAGATATTTTAAATCCAAGACCCAGTCGCAAACGGCAATGGAGTTGGGCATGACTCAAGTGCAAGTTTCACGCCGCGAACGGGCTATATTATTTGAACTGCGAAAAAAGCTGTCAGTTTAGATTAATACCAATTCTATTAAAATAATAAACCGCTGCAGAGATACTTAATCTTTTGCAGCGGTTTATTGTTTTTTATTATAATTATCTTATATCTAATTTTTAACTAATTTCACTTAAATATCAAACTTAATAAGTAAAATTAAGCAAAGCATAATGATTATTATAACAAAATATCTCTATCATATTAAATTAAAAATATATGCACTATGCAGCAGGGCTTGCTGCAGCCGAAGTAACCGGAGGAACATACGGCGGCACTTCGTCAAGCGTTGCCATTACACACATTACCCAATAATATGTCCCATCCTCTGCTATGTTAAGCTTTACGCTTGCTTTGCTGTAATGATACTCCTGCTCGTCTAATATATTGCTCCTATTCGTTGGAGAAGCCATCCAATATGCGTATACATTCTCCGGAGTGTTATAATCTTTCGAAATATTTTCACCCGCTGCGCCATACTCGGGAAATGCCGTGGTACATGCAGTACCGTCAGGGCGGGTATGAGAATAGCTCTGAGCAAGCTCCTGCGCACGTATCTGCGCCGTCTCGTTCAGCTGTGTATCATTAAACTCGTACAGCTCTAGTCCATATTCAGCTCTGACGTTGTTTATCAGCGCTGCCAGAATAGCCTCCATTTCTTCCTTTGTAGGGACTGCTGCTTCAGAAGTCACTTCGCTTGCTGCCGACTCAGTCTCACTCGATAGCGTCTCAGATGACGAGGCCGCTTCTGATGAAGCCGCTATAGCCGACGATATTGACGAAATTGCCGGCTCGGCAGGATTGTCTTCATCCTGCTTGCACGATGTCATTATAAGCATGCTTATGCAGCATATCACTGCTGCAAATATTGTCATCTTTGTTTTCATTTACGCATCTCCCCGCAAACAAAGCTCTTAACAAAATTTCTTTATAATCTGCTAAATCAATTTCCCCTGTCAAAAGCTAACACAAATTATATATATTATATATTAACAGTTTTGCACTTTTCAATTGTTAATAATCAAATAAATTTAAACCCTATTCATTAAATCTAATATTATCACAATCAAATATTATGCCGCCGGCTTAAAGCCAAACGGCATAACTAATTTTAAAATATTTAAATAGCTTTATAACTATGTCTACTAAGTTCTGCGCATTGATGTGCCGCCTATTATTATAAGCGCACAGGCCAGCTGATAAATCAAGAGGTGTATTCCACCAAACGACGATACTCCATAATTAAATGATACAAATAAAGCAACGACAACGGCCATTATAACGGCTATAAGCTGCGCTATCTTGCCAAAGGTTATATTACCGTGAAGCTTAAAACATGACACTAACGCATGGCAAAGCGACGCTATATTTCCCCTGCCTATTATCGTCGAAGAAAAATCCGATGATGGCTTTGATACGGCCCTGTATATTTTTCCAGTCTCATCGTCAAGTATACGTATGCAGTTTTCCGGCAATTTGAAGCTGTTGCCCAGCATCTCAGATGTAATAAGCGGGTCGCGCGTATGTATAATAAGATTTGCACCTGCATGTATCAGCTCGTTTAAGCGATACATTATATCATCGTCTATGTCATAGCTGACAATAAACATCGCCGCTAAGTTCTTGCCAACCGAAAGATATAAAGCATAGGCGCCGCGCTGTTTTATCTTTCTCTCGGCCGCAGCCGACGGTACGGGTATCGAATAGTGCTCCATCATCTCGCGGCTGCCCAATTTTATTTCTGCACCGTTTATTGTCGACACAATACCGCGGCCGCTTTCATATCTTATGGCGTCTACCTTAGGAAGTATACTATGCCGTCCCTCTATCACAGAATCAAAAAGGTCCGCTAACGTACCGCCGCAGGCTACCGAAGCCGCCGCCGCCATAAGTATAGCTTTATCAACTTCAACAGTGCCAAAATTTTTTATGCTGTGTAAATGCAGACTGCCTGACGGAAACAGGTCCGTCGAATCCATCATAACTGCGTTTACGTCCTTGTACTGCTCCACTGCGCTGTAACCAGCCAGCGTGCCATATTCCTCCCTCAGCTTTTTCGAAGCTGAGCTGAGCTGCATTGCAGTAAGCAATGATGAGCTTAACGGAACGCTTACCGTTATTACAGATGTAAATACTGTTATAGCTGATGCCGCCGTTCTGTCCAGCACCGACATCATAAGCGCTGCTACAATCGATATAAGCAGTATAATCGGCACCAATACATTGCATACAGAGTCCGTCGGATCATCTTTAAATGAGTTTTTCAAAAAGCCTCTGATATTTATTGTTTTCTTTACGCCGCAGACAAGCGCACCGCCAAGCTCTTCATCTGCGGCAAGCTCCTGCGCATATTCGTCATCCATTGTAAACGCCGCGCTTTTCTCATCAACGTTCGCTATTATCTCAAAATTGCTGCGTACGCGCGATACATTTATATATTCCGCCATTACCGTGAAAAACAGCGCAAGCATCGCCGCAGCAGTAAATAATTGATACCCACCCGCAGGTGCACTGCCGGCAAAATACAGTACTATTGCATTGGCAAGTGCCGCTATTACCGCAAGCGCCGATGCGGAAGCGGCCGTCGCCTTAAGTACAAAAATCTTAACGACTTTTATAATGTCGGTAATATTTACTATAACTGCTGCCGCCAAAAGCGCAATATTTATCAGCAAGTAAACACTCGGAGTTATCCAGTCAAACGGATAACCAAAAAAGTCAAACACCGAAAGCAGCGCCGATGCGCAGAAAAGTATAAAAGTTATAGCCGCCCTCAGTCCAAGACGTGACTTTTTTCTGTCCAGTCCAAGACGTATGTGCTGAGCATCGCCTATCGTATTATAATCATTGTCATCGCTTGTCATCGGAAGGCCATAATCAAGCCCGCCCGCCGGAATTTTACGCTTTGACGGGTGCAAAGCCGAAGGCACTTTCCTGGCGCCAGGATTTATATCGCCAATCACCCTCGTCTCCGGCGAAACGTCACTTTTTGCATGCGCACCATAGCGCGACGTGCCTGCTGACGAGCCATCGATACTAAACGCCTGCGTATGTCCGTTCGTGCCACGCAGCCGTTGCTCATTATCAATCATAGTCGTGCTGCGGTCAGAAGTATTAAAATTATTACCACGCAAAGTCTGTAAATTTTTTCTCCCGCTCTCACCAGCTGGCCGCTCAGACATACGCTCGCTTATAAATCCATCTTGTGTATTATTTATATTCTCTGCATTATTTTGCGGTAATTGTCCGCTTATGTTCTTTCTCTTTTGATTTTCTGCTCTCTTGTCTTTTTTTGTCTTCCTGCTTATTTCATCGCTGTCAGAATTAATAAGTCCATCAAGTGCCGCTTTGCGTATAATACTGTCATTTCTTCTGCCATTATCTATACCGGCGTAATTCCTTTGCTCACCCTGTGAAGATTTCATGAGCTCATCAGGAGTAAGGGCATGCGGCGCTATGTTGTTTGACGCGCTGCCATCCCACGAATGGCCACCGCCTGATATTAAAAATCTGTCAAGCCTTCGTATACCAGTCTTGGGCGACTCGGCTTCTTTTTTTACATTATTAGCTTTAGACGGTTCACTGCTTTTAGAATCTTCTCTGTGCTGAGGAATGGCTTTTGGAGCTTTAGGTACAGATGTATTCATCATACCCTCCGCCGGACGCTTTGACGCAGATTCGATCTCTGAAGCTTTGTCCTGCGGTAATTTTTTTTGCAATTTATGTATATTTTGTATCTCTTTATCTTTCGAGCCGGCAGCGCTCCCAGATTTTTTTAGCATATCTTCCGTTTGAGGCTTAGATACATTGTTTAATTCTTTCTTACCGGCAGCGCTAACGTCACGCGAAACAGAGCCCTGAGCATTGGGACTCTGCTTAGGCCTGTCCACGCCGCCCGGCTTTTTTGTCTGCTCTTTTCTCATGCGGCGGACTTCTTCCAATATGTCCTCTATAGAATATCCGCCGTTGTTTTTATCATTGGCGCCCAAAACCATTCTCTCCTTACAATAAAAACTCTTATTTTAAGCCATATCACGCTGTCGCTTTATCTCAAATAAAATTATACCGGCCGCTACAGATGCATTAAGCGAGCCTATTTTGCCAGACATTGGTATAGATACCGTAACGTCGCAGTGCTCTTTTACAAGCCGGCTTATTCCCTCGCCCTCAGCACCTATTACAATCGCTGCCGGCCCTTTCATATCTTCTTCATATACCGCCTTGCCGCCCATGTCTGCGGCATAAATCCATACGCCCTTTGACTTAAGCTCGTCTATAACGGACGTTATATTTGTCACCCTGCATACAGGAATATACTCCAGCGCGCCGCATGCCGCCTTTGCAACAGTATGATTAAGCCCTACGCTGCGGCGCTTAGGTATTATGACGCCGTGCGCGCCGGCTAATTCAGCCGAACGAATTATAGCGCCTAAATTGTGAGGGTCCTCTATGCCGTCGCATATGACTATAAGCGGATTTTCACCGCGCTGTTTGCTTAATTCAAAAATATCGTCAAGCGTGCTGTACTCCACCGCAGGTATTGTTAAAACAACCCCCTGATGTACTGCGCCGCCCGACATTTCATCCAGTTTGCGCACATCCGTCTTTTTTACCGGTATGCCGCGCTTTTTGCACTCTTTAAGTATCGATGACGCCGTATTTGAGCCCTGTATTGACGAAACGTACAAGCTGTCGGCCGCGCGGCCGGATTTTAATGCTTCCAATACGGCGTTTTTGCCGACAATTATATTAGTAAAATCACGCTTCAAGCAAATACCTCCGTATATTGATAATATATCATCATTTTAACTGCATATATTGATTTTTTGATATATTTCCGCATTTTAACAACTATATACTGGTATTATAACACATTAATATTGAAAAAAGAAGATAATAATAAAATATTATCGCTGCTTTTTGCAACGCTGCTGATTTTTCCCGCTTATTTCAGAATTTTGTGCCTGTATGGTATTTTTTCCCATTGATTGCGCTTAAAATTTAATGCAATTTCCGCCAAATCTCATATGCTAAACGGCTAAGCTTTGCCGCATGTAAAAATGCTGTATGACAATATCATTTTACTGTTAAATTTTGTTTTAAGCCGTGTATAATATATTTACGGTTTTTTGGTAATGACGGCGCCGAAAAAGGCAAGAGAGGGAAACACATGAACATTATTGATGTTAAAAACAACCTGCACGACCCGCGTATTTTAGCTGTAATTGCTCATAGTCAGTACATGCCAACTGAGGAAAAGCTGCATGCCCTTGCTGAAAAATATGAGTTGGACAGGGATACTTTCTCTTTTGCCTGGGATGACAATGGCTATATTTTCGGCGTGATTATTCTTAAGCGGATTGGCGGCCAAGTTTTTGAAATTATGAGCATTGCTACTGATCCGCATCATAGATGTAAAGGAATTGCATCTAAGCTAATCTCTTTCGCAGCGAACAGACTTAACTGCAGCATATTAAAAGCTGAAACAGATGATTCTGCCGTCGGCTTCTACCGCAAATACGGATTTGCCATAAAATCCTTAGGTGAAAAATATCCCGGCGTTATTCGCTATCTCTGCACACTCTCTTTTTAACTTTTTCCGTTTTATTTCTTGACTTTTATAGCTAGCCTTTATTTTTGCACAATATATTTAAAGCCGTTTTGATTGTTCATTAAAAGCATTCAATAAACGGCATTTTTAATTTGGACATTATAATGTTAAACTTAGAGCAAAACACAACAGCTTATAAGCGTCGGATTTTCATTGTCAACAGCCTGCATCATCCTTTTTGTACATTGTCTTAATCGCCCAATTTGTGTTTAGCAAATAAGTATTTTTATATAAAAGCGCGCCGCTTTGATTATAATTTAAAATATCTGCCGATAATTATAATAACGCTTATGTTTCGGGGGTTTATATGATAAAGGGTGTAAATAAGCAGTTTATAGAGGTAAATGATACCGGAAGCCGGTACTTTGAGCGGGCGTTGCTCGTTATACGGCCAGAGTTCACCTCTGTACCATATGAAAAACTTAAAGGAGAAGCCAAAAAAGCCATAGGGCGCATGGGCGAACCGGAATCTGCAAGACGTGTTCAGGCGCGAAATCTCAGCAGAATGGCTATGCTGCGCAGGCGGCGATTTTTACGCTTAATCGCTTCGGCACTTATATGTGCTACAGGAATAATACTTGGAGTTGCCTTATCATCTCTGTTTTAATGGTTAATTAAGCGGCAAGATTTAAAGCTTTAATCATAAACTACCGCTGATTAAAAGATACTAATTGTATTCTCAGGTTACGCCGCGCGTAGACTTAAATATAAGTAGTGGCGCTCAATATTTCCCACATTTAACTACTTTCTTAAAAATAAAACTGTCTAAAAGCTTTTCATCCGTTGCGGCAGACTCTGAAAATTACATCTTTACATCAATAGAATCCGGAAAGTAATATTTACACTTTCCGGATTCTTATTTTAATTTTATTTACTTACTTGTTTACCAAGAATTAGTTATATGAATGTCATTATCTGGAAAATTTTTACATCAACTCAGCGTATTGGGACAAGTTGACATAAGCTATGTGGAAAACTCTGTTAATAATGTTGATAAATTTCCACGTTTCAAGCTGGACAAGGCTATTTTTGTTTCAACTTTAGTTGCAAAATTTTATTTTATGTTAATTTACTAAAAGTATTAATATCTTTACATACTTCTGTAGGCTGATTACTGTGACAAATATGTAATCTTGCTCTTTGCCATTTTATAATCTATATCAATCACCGCTTTAGAATTAGGCTTAGAAAAAGTCTCCGCCTAAAAATTCAATAGCGCGTGATATTGCTCCTTCGCCGCGGCTGTTATCCACATCTCCTCCGCTGTTGCGGTAATCAAACATATTGCAGAAAACAGTAACATCCTCTTCAAGGGTTTTGAGATATTTTTTCAGCATGTCTCCCGCTGTACTGCAAAACTCCTCGTATGTTTTCTTATTAAGCTCTTTTTTGCCCTCCTCTAAAAGCAGCGAATAGTGTGGAAGACACATAAACTGCTGAGAAGCAAACATATTCCTTAAGTCTCTTTCATCAGCGTACTTTTTAAAAAATGTTTTTATCATGCGCGACATTGCCCACTCAATCTTATCGCAGACAAAGCAGGTGGAATTTATATCAGCGCATTTATAGGCGGCCTTTTCGGCCTTTTTCGCATTCATATTCCCACTTGATACTTTGCTTTCTATATGCTCTATATGGCTTTTAAGCACAAGTCCAAAGGGAAGCCGTCCGCTGGTCTCGTCCATTTTTTTAAAGTGATAGGCGCAAAATCCCAAGTCGTTCATTTTTATGCGGACGTCCGGCTCCATCATCGCCGAGCCGGATGCATATTCCAGCGCGCGCTTTTCCAGCATTTTGCGCATTCGGCAGACAAAGCAGCCGTCGGTCTGCTCCAATACTTCGCTTATTGGAATGGTAGTTATATCCTGTTTCATATTTTTTCTCCTTAATCTCTTAATATATACATTATAGCATAAATATGTTATAATAGTAGAAATGAATGTGGCAATGCAAATAATCGGCGTGATTAGGAAAGGTCCATGAATAATACATATCAGATATATATAAACGGCGAACATATAAATAGCAGCAACAGATGAGAGAGGAAACGACACGATTAAGCGAAAATGTCGTTTATCTTCGAAACGTAATAAGTACGCTGATAGGCATTTTAAGTATCTGCGGCAGGAAAGCGCTGGGCGGCATTGCCGGATAAGCAGCGCAATACTGCCGGCTGAAAGTACTGCACGTCAATTATATGACACAAGACCGGGCAGCTGTCCGGCTTTAGAATAATCACAAGACGTATAAAAACAGGTGATATTTATGATAAAGACTGGAGCAAGGCCGCTGTATGAAGCGGTCGAAGAAAACGGGAATGTTGTAGTAGGCCCTATAGATTCGTTAGACTTGGCTCAGACGCTCGACTGCGGACAGGCTTTCAGGTGGGCGCCGAACGACGACGGCTCGTGGAGCGGAGTAGCACACGGCAGGATGCTCACCGTATCATTAGGTGCAGGAAAGTTTATACTGCACGACTGCCGTCTTACAGAATATAAAGAAATATGGGAGCAATATTTTGACTTAGACCGCGATTATGCCGAGCTTAAGCGGCGCTTTTCCGCCGACCCGGTGATGGAAAAAGCCGTGCAGTATGCCGGCGGCATACGCGTATTAAAGCAGGAGCCGTGGGAAACGCTCTGCTCATTTATAATATCGCAGAACAACAACATTAAAAGGATAAAGGGCATAATATCGCGGCTGTGCGAGCAGTTCGGCGAGCCGGCGCGCGGCGGCGGATATGCTTTTCCGACGCCGGAAAGGCTTGCCGCTTTGTCCCCCGGCGGGCTTTCGCAGATACGCTGCGGGTTTAGGGAAAAATACATATTAGACGCCGCTGAGAAAGTTGCGTCCGGAGAAATTGACTTAGACGCTTTAAGCAATATGCCGATTGATACGGCGCGGGACGAGCTTATGAAAATAAAGGGCGTTGGGCCTAAGGTTGCCGCCTGTGCCCTGCTTTACGGGCTTGGCTTTAAAGATGCTTTTCCTATAGACGTTTGGATACGGCGCGCGCTGGAGGTTTTATACGGCGGCGAGCTGCCGCAAATTCTGCTTAAAGAAGCCGGTATTGCCCAGCAGTATCTATTTTATTATGTTAGAGAAGAAAAAATAAAGATTTAGTCTTTTACTTATTGTAATTATTTGATATAATGTACTTCGTTAATCAACTTTATTCCTCAGAAAGGTCTGATAAAAATGGTAAAAGTTACGCTGAAAGGTTCAGATGTAAGAGAGTTTGAGAGCGGTATATCCGCCGCTGAAATTGCAAAGAGCATTGGTGCCGGATTATATTCCGCCGCCACCGCTGTCGAGATAGACGGTAAAATCTGTGATTTGCGAACTACCATAACGTCAGACTGCAATTTAAACTTTTTAACCTTTGACGATGAAGAGGGCAAAAAGCCTTTCAGGCACACTGCGGCGCATATACTTGCGCAGGCGGTGCTGCGCCTTTACCCGAACGCTAAGCTTGCTACGGGTCCGGCTATTGACAACGGCTTTTTCTACGATTTTGACGTTGATGCTCCCTTTACCGCCGAGGATTTGGAAAAAATTGAAGCGGAGATGAAAAAAATTGTCAAGGAGGATTTGCCGGTAGAGCGGTTTTATCTTCCTGCCGACGAGGCCAAAAAGCTCATGGAAGAGCGCGGTCAGAATTACAAAGTAGAGCTTATTGATGAGCACTCTTCAAAGGGCGAGGATTTATCCTTTTACAAGCAGGGTGAGTTTATCGATCTCTGCGCCGGACCGCATATTTTAAACACCGGCAAGATAAAAGCTATAAAGCTTACTCAGTGCACTGGCGCATACTGGCGTGCCGACGCCTCGAATAAAATGCTGCAGCGCGTTTACGGCGTTGCTTTCCCAAAGGCGTCACAGCTTCAGGCTTATCTCGACATGATGGAGGAAGCCAAAAAGCGCGACCACCGCAAGCTCGGCAAGGAGCTTGACCTGTTTGATATATACGAAGAGGGACCGGGATTTCCTTTCTTTCTGCCGAAAGGCATGGCGCTCAGGCAGGAGCTGGAGAGCTTTTGGCGCGATATACACCGCAAATACGGCTATGAAGAGATACGTACTCCTATTATGCTTGACGAAAGTTTATGGCACACCTCGGGACACTGGGACCACTACAAGGACAACATGTACTTTTCTCAGATAGACGGGCGCAATTTCGTGCTCAAGCCGATGAACTGTCCCGGCGGCATGCTGGTATATAAGCGCAAGAGTCATTCTTACCGCGATTTGCCTATACGCTGTGCCGAAATGGGCATAGTTCACCGCAACGAGCTTTCCGGCGCGCTGCACGGACTTATGCGTGTAAGATGCTTTACGCAGGATGACGCCCACATATTTATGACGCCGGAGCAGGTTGAGGACGAGATAATCGGCGTTATGAAGCTGGTGGATGAAATATACAGCGTGTTCGGCTTCAGCTACAAGGTCGAGCTTTCCACACGGCCGGAGGATTCCATGGGCACTGATGAAGAGTGGGAGATGGCGACCAACGCCCTCAAAAATGCGCTGGAGAAGACGGGCAGGGACTATGTTATAAACGAAGGCGACGGCGCTTTTTACGGTCCGAAAATAGATTTCCACCTTACCGACTCGATAGGCAGAACTTGGCAGTGCGGTACAATTCAGCTCGATTTCCAGATGCCGCAGAGGTTTGATTTATACTATGTCGGCGCTGATTCTGAAAAGCACCGCCCGATTATGCTTCACCGCGCCGTACTCGGCAGCATCGAGCGTTTTATCGGCATACTCACCGAGCATTATGCCGGCGCTTTCCCGATATGGCTGGCGCCCGTTCAGGTTAAGCTGCTCCCCATTGCCGACAGGCATCTTGACTATGTAAAGGAGCTTGATGCAAAACTCAAGGCGGCCGGCATATACCGCACGGAGATTGACACACGCAGTGAGAAAATCGGATATAAGATAAGGGAAGCTCAGCTTGAAAAGGTGCCTTATATGCTCATTGCCGGAGACAAGGACATTGAAAACGGAGTGGTATCGGTGCGCTCGCACAGCGGCGGAGATTTAGGCGCTATGACGCTTGATGAATTTATCGCAAAAGCAAAGGATGAAATCACCCGCAAGGTATAATATATAGTATCTGAGCTTTATGCTTTAGCAATACTCATTTATATAATCTATTTATTAGTATACGGCGGGGCAACCTGCCGTATATTTTTTATTTGTCAAGCTTTAAGCATATGGCGTGTGTTTTAAAGCCGATGATTAAAATAAAGTCACCTTTAATTTAAAGGTGCAAAATCGGCATTAAATTTTATAAAAGCACGCGGTTAAAAAGAATTTTGCAATATATATTGGTAGTAAATAATAAATTCTTATGCTTTTTCCATAAATTATATATATTTCACTTGGAATTTAGTCGAAACAAAGTACGGTGTTTGCCATTATGTAAAAGTTTTTTAATATTTAGGGTTGTATTAAGCAAAGATGAGTGATATAATACAAAAACAAATTTTCGTAATTACGGTGTTTTCTTCCCAATTGAGGGAGGAGGTAATTTTATATGAGCGAGATTACTATTCCAAAAGCCATAAAGCCTGAGCTTTTAAAGCTCGGGCTTAAATTGTCAGAAATAATATTCTGCTGTTATGCTGACTTAACGGCTGACGCCAGCTTTGGCAGCACATGGGTTATACTGACAAAAGATAGTCTTTATGTTATGAAAGGCGACGCTTCTGTCATGGTAAGAACCTTTTCAGGTTACCCTAACATCAAAGCTTCTGAGCCGGACGCTATGAATTTTAATACTGAAATTTACAGCTTTTATGATATATCAGAGGTATTTGTGATTAACCAGACGGTCGGCGGAATTTTATGCTTAAAGAACAAAGATGAAGATGAGAAAGCGCTGTGCTTTTTTTCTTCAAAATACAACGTCTCTATGCAGCAGTGCAGTAAAATCTGTGCAAAGCTTATTAAAAATGAGGAAATAACTGAGCACGATTTAAGAGATGACGAAAACGAGCGCTATTGTCCTAAATGCGGCGCCATGTATCCAGACCCCGCCCGCAAGGTCTGCCCAAATTGCCTTGACAAGCGCTCTGTGATAATGCGTTTTATGTCTTTCTGCAAACCATACAGAGCAAGATTAATTATTGCTTCTGTATGTGTTGTATTGTCAAGTGTCATTACGCTTATGACACCATATTTAAATGGTACTGTGCTGTTTGACAATATACTTTCAAAAAATCCGGCTTTATCGGAATTTTTTGGAGCCGAGCCAAACTTTGCATTTTTGCTGCTTCTGTGTACAGCGGCTATAATTGTTTCGCAGCTTGTCGTTCAGCTGTTGTCACTCGGTACCAATCTCTCTATCAGGACAACATCGCCGTCGGTAATACGGGATATAAAAAACAGGGTTTTTAAAGCGATGAGCAAGCTCGGCTTAGGATTTTACACAAATCATCAAACGGGTTCTCTGCTCAACAGGGTTCTTAACGATGCTCAGGAAATATCCGACTTCCTAATAGACGGTGTGCCGCAGTTCTTTTCAAATATATTTCTGATTGTTTTTTCTTCTATTTTTATGCTAATCCTTAACTGGAAGCTGGCGCTGTTCGCAATTATCTCAATGCCTGTGCTCATTTTTATATTTCAGCGCGCGACACGCACATGGCGTGTTATTTACAGCATACGCTCAAAGCGCGAAAGAAAGCTCAGCTCAATTATAAATGATAATATAACAGGCGCCAGGGTCGTTAAGGCTTTTGGCAGTGAAAGGACAGAAACGACCAACTTTGAGAAAAATAGTGTACGCCTTCGCTCCTCTGAAATAGACATCCGCAAGCAGAATGCTAAAATATCAATCGCCACCACTCTGATTTACGACATTATCTATTATGGAATTATCTGCATAGGCGGTATACTGATATTAAGAGGCGACTCGCTTGATTACGGCATGCTTGTAACCTTTACTGGGTATGTTTCTATGCTTAATCAGCCAATGCAGTACTTCTCCAACTTTTTCAACTGGAGTTCTTATGCAATGACTGCGACACAGAGGATATTTGAAATAATAGATACGCAGCCTGAAATTGTAAATAGTAAAAATGCCGTAACCCGCGAAATAAAGGGCGATGTAGAATTTAAAAATGTTGTCTTCGGATATTTAAAGGAGCGGGACGTTATAAAAAATGTCAGCTTTAGCGTCAAAACCGGCCACATGCTCGGTATTGTCGGGCATTCCGGTACTGGTAAGTCTACGCTCGCCAATCTCCTTATGAGGCTTTATGACGTTAAGTCCGGTGAAATACTTATTGACGGCATAAATATTAAGGACTACTCTATAGACTGCCTGCGCGGCAACATATCTATAGTATCTCAGGAAACATACATATTTATAGGCTCGGTGCTGGACAACATAAGGTATGCGCGGCCTGACGCCGGATTTGACGAGGTTGTCCGGGCAGCCAAAGCGGCATATGCACATGACTTTATTATGAAAATGCCGGATGGGTATGACACGATAATAGGCTCGTCACAGCGTCAGCTTTCGGGCGGTGAGCGGCAGAGAATTTCTATTGCGAGGGCCATTTTGGCAAACTCACGCATACTTATACTGGACGAGGCTACAGCTTCGGTTGATACACAGACAGAGCGCGCCATACAAAGCTCAATAGATAAGCTAATAGAAGGACGTACCACTATATCAATAGCGCACAGACTGTCAACGCTCAAGAACGCCGACGACCTCATTGTTATTGAGGACGGCCAGATAATTGAGCGAGGAACAGGTCCTCAGCTGCTTGAGCAGAAAGGCGTATATTACAAATTATATCAGCTTCAGACAAAGTCGCTGGCAATGAGGGGGCTTGAAGAATGAGTAATGATAATCTGCATAACGACGTTATAATACAGCAGCAGGAAATGACTGACGACGCTTTAGAAATGCGCTTTATTGATGATAATAACGCTATATTTAAAAAGACAAAAGGTGGATTTTTGTCGGTAGAATTTAAAGGTGTGCTTTACCGCCGTGTATGTGTATGTCAGTCTTTTCCATTTACACAGCCGGGTAAATTTATATCGCTGCGCGAAAATGATGAAAAGGGTCGCGAAATAGGCATAATTGAAGATATAGACAAGTTAAATGAAGAGACGCGAGCACTTATTGAAGAGCAAATTAATCTGCGCTGCTTTATGCCGGTAATTACAAAGATAGTTAATGTAAAAGACAAATACGGCTTTGCTTATTTCGATGTTCTGACTGACCGGGGAGAATGTCGCTTTACAGCTCATATATTCTCGGGCGATATTATAAATTTAGGCGATAAAAGGATTATTATAAAAGATGTGGACGGCAACAGGTTTGAAATACCGGATTTATCCAAGCTCTCCTCATCAGAGCGCAAAATGATTGAAGTCTTTATTTAAATCTTAGGCAAATTTTATTTGTTATTGCTTCCTGCTTCGCACCGAAAGGAGGAAAAGTATGAAGCTTAATTTTAGGCTGGAAAAAAATATAGTTGATAAGCTAAACCTTAAAGATAAAGAGCGAATAATATACTGTGTGCCGTTTGATTTATCAGCCGATGGAAAGCTCATAAAAAACAGCTATACGGTTGTCACAAACGACAGGCTTATTATTGTAACCGAAGGCATAGTTACTCATGATATTCCGCTGTCAGAGTGCATGGATACAAAAAGCGAGGCTCCGGTAGACTGCGGCATGCTCATTTCTACTATTGATGGAGAAGCAACAATACTTGTTCGCTTTTCCATGAAGCACCATATACGCTATGCGTATGTTGCAAAAGGCATAAGGCTGCTTCATGACGGCAAGGACTATGTCGTACGCAGCCGTGAGCGTGAAACCATTTGTGAAAAATGCGGTATGGTTATGCCAAAAACTAAAGAATGTCCATACTGCGGTGGAAAGTCGCAGATGCTTTCTAAAATGGGCCGCCTGCTCTCGCCATATAAGGGATGGGTAGTATTAATCCTTTTTCTTACTGTAGTATCCTCCATTCTGTCAATGGCAAGTGCATATGTATTAAGGCTGTTTATGGACGATGTACTTATACCCAAAAGCGGCACAGCCGCCGACGCAGTAAAGTTTTTTATGATATTTATTGTTATAGGCGTTACATTAATGGCCATTTCACAGCTGACAGTTATTTCTTCTACAATATTTTCGTCTAAAATAAGCAACGGACTGAGAATACAGGTGTTTAATAAAATACAGGAGCTTTCTATTTCATATATAAATAAATCGCGTCCTGGACAACTGCTTAACAGGGTTTTATGGGACACCCGCGAAATTCAGAGGTTTATAGACGATACTCTTTGCGGGCTCCTGTCCAGCGCCATGAATTTTTTATTTGCATTTATATTTCTGCTCGTTCTTAACTGGAAGCTCGCACTTTTGGCGCTTATATTTTTGCCGGTCATAGTTGTTATTTTACGGCTCAGACAAAAAAGGAGCCGCAGGCTATGGCGAAAATCGCAGATTAAAAACGATTTGCTCTATACACGTCTTCAGGACGTTATCTCCGGCATAAGGGTTGTAAAGTCTTATGGTAAAGAAGAGTATGAGGAAACACAATTTCGCAATATCAACGAGCAGCATGCTAAAGCGAGCATTCGCTTTGAAATATTCTGGGGAATAATTATACCGCCGACTGCTTTCCTGTTTTCGTTTGGCGGATATCTTATAACATATTTCGGCGGAATGGATGTATTAAACGGCATAATGACGCCCGGCGAGCTTATCCAGATAACTACATATTGCTCTATGCTTACCGCACCGCTGGTATGGTTTTCAAACCTTCCGCAGCGGCTCAACCGGCTCGCTATTACTATAGAAAGAATTTATGATGTATTAGAAGAAGACCCAGACGTAGTTAATTCAAAAACCGCTCAAAAACTTGATATTTATGGAGATATGTCCTTTAAAAATGTATCTTTCGGCTATGATTCCTACGACCAGGTGCTTACCGATATTAATCTCGACGTTAAAAAGGGCGAAATGATAGGCATTGTCGGCCGATCCGGTTCGGGTAAATCTACCCTTATAAATTTGATAATGCGTATGTATGACGTAGATGAGGGTTCAATCACCATTGACGGCGTAGACATCCGAGATATTGATACACATACGCTCCACAGCCAGATAGGCGTAGTTTTGCAGGAAACTTTCCTATTTTCCGACACTGTTATAAACAACATAAGGTACGCGCGTCCGGATGCATCGTTTAACGAGATTATTATGGCAGCCAAAATGGCTAATGCACACGATTTTATCTGTAAGCTGCCGGATGGGTATAATACATATGTCGGGGAAAAGGGCTACTCTCTCTCCGGCGGTGAACGGCAGAGGATTGCCATTGCCCGTGCAATACTCATTAACCCCGCTATTCTTATTCTAGATGAGGCCACAAGCAGTCTGGATACTGAAAGCGAGTATCAAGTCCAGGAGGCGCTGGGTCGTCTTACTGAAGGACGCACCACTTTTGCCATAGCCCACAGACTTTCTACACTGCGCAATGCCGACCGGCTTATCGTTATTGACGACCACACAATAGCGGAATACGGCACGCATAACGAGCTTTTAGAGAAAAAGGGCATATACTACCGTTTAGTTACCGCCCAGCTGGAGATAAACGATATATCCTCTTTTGAAGAAGCACTTGAGGAAGCTCCGTCGGCTGTAAATTAACATATCTCTGCGGCGCTGTTTATTAATACCGTCAAATTAACTCTGTCAACTATTTGTTGTTCTTTGCGGTGACTGGGAAATGACGTTTTTCCGGCGCTGCAAAGATGTATAAAGCCATCGGCAGCATGTCGCTTGTTTACGGTCATATGCAGTTTTTAACGCAATTAAGCTTGCCTAACTTTTTATCGGGATTTTTTATTATTTAATCCGTAATACTTTAGAAAATGTAGAAGCACCTTGCCGAACGGTCAGGTGCTTCTGTGTTTATTATTATATTTTTTATACTAAGACATATCTCACTATGCAGCACCGCAAAACATACTCACTAAAAATTTACATCACAAGCTCCGCGGCCATTGGTATCTTTAAAGCTCCGCCTTATTAATGCATAGCTACACTTGTGTTAAATATAAAATCCTATTTTCTCCTTTAGCCGGCGCAGAGTATCGTTTGCAATGTCGGCTGCTCTTTCGGCTGCTACAGCAAATTTTTCAGACATATAAGCTTTGTCGGATATAATGCGCTTATACTCTGCTTGTATTGGGCTCAGCGCATCGACTACCGACTGTGCCACCGCCATTTTAAAATCGCCATATCCCCTGCCGTCAAATTCCTTTTCTATTTCAGCAATGCCGCGCCCCGTAGCGCATGAATATATATTCATAAGGTTTGATACGCCCGGCTTGTTCTCCTCATCGAATTTTACCAGCGCTTCGGAGTCGGTAACAGCGCGCTTAAACTTCTTTATTATGACATCCGGCTCGTCTAAAATAGAGATGAAAGCATTTGCATTGCTGTCCGACTTCGACATCTTTTTAGACGGGTCTTGAAGCGATGTAATTTTTGCGCCTGTGCGCGGTATATACGGTTCCGGCACAACAAGTATATCCCCGTATATGCCGTTTACCCTCTGCGCTACATTCCTGGCAAGCTCTATATGCTGCTTCTGGTCCTGACCAGTGGGAACAAGCTCTGTATTATACAGCAGTATGTCCGCCGCCATGAGCACCGGATAATCGAACAGCCCGGCGTTTATGTTGTCGCTGTGCGTCTTGGATTTCTCCTTAAACTGATGCATGCGCGAAAGCTCGCCAAACTGGGTAAAGCAGTTTAACAGCCATGTAAATTCCGTATGCGCCGGCACATGCGACTGTATAAATATTATTGATTTTTCCGGGTCAAGCCCAACGGCTAAAAATATCGCATAAAGCTCTAATGTATGCGTATACAGCTTTTCCGGTTCCTGCTTTACGGTGATGGCGTGCAGGTCGGCCACTGAAAATATGCAGTCATAATCCTCCTGCATTGCAACATGGTTTTTCAGCGCGCCGAAATAATTGCCTATCGTCAGCGTGCCGCTCGGCTGTATGGCGCTGAATACTCTTTTCTTTGCTTTGTCCATTTACGGTTCTCCGTCCTCACTGTTAAGTTTATTCTAAAATTTGCTTAAAGCTATGCTGAATGTCTATATTCTATATATCCATGCAGGATTTAAAGGTTTCACCTATTATCTGCATACCCTTGGCTATGTTCTCGTCCGTCTCGGTGGAATAGTTCATTCTAAAGGACTGCGAAGGTGCGTTTTCCTCTACTGAAAAAGCGTTGCCCGGCACCACTGCGACAGAATTTTTAACAAGTCTTAAACAGAAATTCGTCATGTCAACATTATCCGGCAGCGTCGCCCAGATAAACAGTCCGCCCTGCACTTTATTGTATTTTATATCCGGGCAAAGATATTTGTCGGCAAGGCTCATCATAAGCTCCGCCTTATGGCGATATATTTTCCTTATGCGCTCCAAATGCGCGTTAAAATCACACTCCGTCACATATCTGTGTATAATCATCTGCGACAGGATATTGGTATGCACATCTTCTATCTGCTTGCAGACAACCATTTTCGCCATAAGGTCTTTATTAGCTGCGCCAAAGCCGACACGCATGCCCGGCGAAATAACCTTGGAAAAGGAACCGGCATATATTACCCTGCCCTCTTTATCAAGAGATTTTATAGGCGGTATGTCCTCGCCCTCAAAGCGTATGTCGCCGTATGGGTTGTCCTCAAGTATTATTACATCGTATTTGCAGGCAAGCTCATAAAGCCGTATGCGCTTTTCATATGACATGGTAATGCCCGTCGGGTTCTGGAAATTGGGTATTGTATATATAAACTTAACCCTTTTATCCGACTTAAGCAGCTCCTCAAGTGCGTCCATATCCATGCCGTCCGGCTGCATATCTACACCCTTGAGCTTGCCGCCGTGCGCGCGGAAGCTGTTTAACGAGCCTATAAAGCTCGGATTTTCACAAATAACAGTATCGCCGCTGTTGCACAGCGCTTTAGAGGCAAGCGCCATTACCTGCTGGGCGCCGGACGTAACTATAACGGAGTCATCATCGCGCAGAGCGTTCTTGCCTTTCATATATTCCTTAAGATATTCAATAAGCGGCGGGTACCCTTCAGTTATAGAATACTGCAGCGCCGAAACGGGGTCGTTTCTTAAAATGTCAGACGCTATATCGGCTATTTCCTTGCTCGGAAAGGCGTCGGCCGACGGGTTGCCGGCAGAAAAAGAGATTATACCGGGCTTGGACGTCATTTTAAGTATCTCCCTTATCGCCGACGGCTGCAATGAGGCAACTGAGCTGTTAAATTTATAATCCATATTTATCACCACGTTAATTTATATATATTTTAACAGTATAATTTTACCACAATATCCCCTCTAATTAAAGAGCATATTTTAATCTCTTTTTTAAATGCAGCTTTTGTCTTTATAAATGTAAAAGCAGCATATTAACTCTTGTTTTATGCCGCCGTATTTATCGTAGACTGCCGGCCGCTTGCTCAAATACATCTGCACATTTAAAATCTGCGGCGCACTGCACTGCGACAGCAGGGATTAAATCAGGAAAGCGCAGGCATACGTCGGCGCATCATAAAAGGCTATGCGATTTTAGTGCGTGAGCAGTTGTGTCTATATAGCCGGTTTAAACCGCTTGCGGCAGCGTTAAATGGAAAACAGTGTACCCGCATACGGCTTAGTATAATTTCTTAGGATAAGTCATGCTCAAGGTAAAAAGGTTTGTGAAATATACAGCGTTACATTGATACACCTAACAGCCACATAAGTTCCATCGTTTATACACTCCGCCTGATTGCAAACGAATGCTGCTCATAGGCTCAAAACTTAAGCAACTGGCAGTGTTTTGACAGCAGCTTGATTTGCTCTCTGCTTGCAGCTGCATCATTTTACCCAGAAATGATGCGCAGCGGATTACACGGACACTGTATAAGCGGGACGAGAATAATCTCGCCCCGCTTATACATGATTTATGGGAGAAATAAAGTAGCTGTCAAATTTCAGCCGCCGGGTGTCGGACAGAATATGGTTTTCAGCACCTTTTCCGCGCAGACTGCGTTACAATTTTTATCATACTGCAGTATGGCTGCAAATTTATGCCTTGTCCGCGTGAAAATCTTCTTACTGAAAGCTTTTTTGCGCCTAAAATGTTTGCGGCATAGATGGGTCTTTGCTTTTGATACCGCCAGTGTGCTGACGCACACCAAGTGTGAAAAAGTGAAAAGACGCCGTGGAAGCACTTAGGCATATCGGCTTTATTTCCCGGCAGCTTAGCCTGCAGTTTGGATGTTTCATAAACATCCACGCCGCTGCTTTTTTCCTTGAGCAGATGTGCGAATTTAACACTTGCAGATATCTGTCCAAAATAAATGCGTGAATTTATCCAGTAATCCAAGCATTGCTGTGCCACATTTGCAGGATAACAACATTTTAAGAGTATAGGCGCCATATTTCCAAGGCGTAAATCATTTATATTATGCAGAATAAATCCGCCGACTGCAGTATAAAAGCTGCGGCTTTTTAAACATGTCAAAACGCCTTTTCAATTATAGCCGCTATGACCGTTATATCGTCCTCATGCCCGTCAGAACGGCGGCGGCGCGCCCCTGATGCAATATGCTCGGCAAGCCGCTGTGAGCTGTCCTCGCGCCATGCTTCAAGTTCAGCGCATATCCAGTCGGTGCCCTCGCTTGTAACTCCGTCCGACATCATAAGCACTATGTCGCCGGGTGAAAGGGTTATTACAGCGTGGTCAAATCCGACGTCGCGAAGTATGCCTATCGGCAGCGATTTGCATTCCGCCTTGCCGGTGCGCCCGTTGCGTTTTATTATTGTGGACACGGCTCCCGCCTTGTACATGTCCACCTTTCCGCTAAACAAATCTATCTGAGATATATCCATAGTAGCGGTTGATTCGTCCACCGACTTGAAAAGCATTGCAGAATTGACTATCTTAAGCGCGCAGTCAAGTCCAAACCCCGCTTTTATAAGCCGGCTCATAAGCCCCGACGCCATAGCCGAATCAACAGCCGCGCGACCGCCGGCGCCCATGCCGTCGCTTATCAGCATAAACGCGCGGCCGTGGCCGTCGTTAAAGAAATCGTATGCGTCGCCGCACATGCGTGCATCAGAGCAGGTGAACTGCGCCGCCCCAAATTCTATATGATAATTCGCGCGCTCACTCAGCGTTACTATCGTCTCGCCCTCAGCGACGGAAATACACGGCAAATCAAGCTGGCGGTCGCAGGCCGATGACAGCTCCTGTATAAGGTCGGACTTGTTTATGCGGCTGCCGTCGTCCTCACATTTGAATTCTACCGTCATATGCTCGTCCTTGTCGATTGTACAGCTTATCGACGACGCCACTATGCCCAAACTGCACAGCGCAGAATCTATACGGGCGGCAGCAGCTGAATCAAACCGCTCGGCGTTTTCAAATTCATAGGACATTTCTGCAAGCATTTCGGCTATGCCGTCAAACTGGTCGGAAACTACAGAACGCACCTCTTCTATTCTGTGCATCGCCGATTCTTTCATAGAATAATCGCTGTAATTGGTAAACAGCGATTGGCAAACCTCTTCTATGCGCGCGCATCGTTTGCCAAACTTGTCGGGTATTTCTTCCGGCACTATTCGTCCGTGCCGGCGTATTATGCCGCACATTTCCATGAGCGCGTCGAGTGTTTCGCCCTGCACCGTCTCCCAGCAGTAAAGCCTGAGCGCGCAGTTTTTACAGGCTTCCGACTCTACACGCGAATATATGCTCTGGGCGTCGGGTGCGTTTACCCGCTGCAGCCTTGCTGATACTTCTTCAACCGTCTGTGAAACGTCGGTCAACGCATTTGACGCGAAGCTGAGCCGCATGCACAGCGCGCGGCGCAGGCCGTCGTCTTTGTGTATTTTGGCGGACGGTGAGAAAAACTCCGACATTTTAACAGTAACCCTTGACGGCAGTGCAATAAATACTACGCTGGCCGCAAGCACCTCATAAAGGCCGGATATTACCTCTGGTGTGGCTCCAACCCTAAGCGATATGACCCCGTTTGCCAGCACAAAAGCCGCCGCGCAGCCTATTTTGCCAAGTGGTGAAAACACTCCGGCAATAAGGCCGCCGAAAGAGTATGCGCCGGCTAGGAATGAATACTCGCCGTTTGCGAGGGACATGGCAAAGCCCATTGCTATTCCCGCTATGGCGCCGCCTGTTTCTCTGCCGTACTTTGCCGCCGCCATTATGCATATTACGACTATTATCCGCGCGGGTGATACACCGGCAAATTTTATATCAGATAGCGACAGCATTATAAGCGCCAGCGTTATCACTATGGAGACAAGCTCCTGCTGAGACATTCCTCTTACCCCACGTCGGCCCGATAGTGTCGCCGTGGCTCGGTGTATAAAATAAGCGCAGCCGGCCGCCATCAGCGATTCTGCTGTATACATAATTATGTCGGACGGAGCAAATGAGTTTATAGAGGCTACCGCCATACCCGTCACAAACACCGAAAGGAAAGCCGTGATGGAGGAAAACAGCGGCTTTCTTATGCTTTTAATTAATCCGCTCAAGAAAAATTTTACCGTCATTGCGGCACAGACGGCGGCTATGTATCGAAAGGGGTCGCCGCCCTGCCATCGGAACAAATATCCAATTACGGCGCCAAAGCCAGCGGACAGCACATATCCCTTTGGCATAGCCGCCGTAAAAGCCGTGCCGAACGGCGCATAATTTCCAAATATCGATGTCCCAGATAAAAGCAGCCCCGCAGCAAAGGCGAGTACTTGCCCGCCCGCCATCCTCAGGCCGCCGGCATATTGTTTTATTACATCTGTTTTCTTCTTCCCTACCGCACTTTTCAATATATCCACCACCAGTTGCTGATTAACATAAAACTGTGGAGTATATTATATATCCTGCTCTAAGAAAAGTATGTCACATTATAATTGTAAAAATTTGGAAATTATTGCGCATTATGTAAACACCGCTCATATTATAAAAATTTTACTGTTTTGGCAGGTATTTATTTAAAAATAATTTTTTATTGATATAAATTTTAAAAACTTTGCAAGACAGAAAGCATAATCTTTTAGAGCATTTAATTGAGCAAATTATATTTGCATATAAAATATCTGTCAAAATGCATAAGCAGTTCCATTTATAATAATATCGCAGAGCGTTATATCAGGGCCGACCTGCTTTAATGTACAATATAAGCGTATAAAACAGCGCATGCAAAATTATTTTATAAAGCTATGCCCACATAATTAAAACATGCTGCCGAATATATGTTTGATAAACTCCGGCTGGTATGTTATAATGAGCATGTAAGCTGGTAAAATGTTTATAGATAACGATTAACATATTCTATTTTTATAAATTTGACGCAGAGATTTTGAACGCGGCACGAAAGGAAGACTATTATGGCTCTAACAGAAAAGCAGATGAAAGTGCTTGAATATCTGAAAAAGCAAGCGCCGCAGGGAATTCCGCCCACGGTGAGGGAAATATGCAAGAACACCGGCATAAAATCCACTTCAAGTGTACACGCTATACTTAATACACTCGAAGAGCAGGGGTATATATCACGCAGCGCCGGCACATCGCGTTCTATAAAGATAGAAGGCATATCGGCTCCAATACAAATTCCCGTGGTAGGAAGAGTTACGGCGGGTATTCCTATATTAGCGGTTGAGCAAATAGATGAATATATTCCCTTTTCTGCTGATTTGGCAAATGGGCGCAATCTGTTTGCGCTGAGAGTAGTCGGCGAGTCCATGAAGCTGTGCGGCATACTGGACGGCGATATGGTAATATGCGAGCAGACCTCTGCTGCTGAAAACGGAGAAATAGTCGTTGCAATGATAGATAACGAGGCGACTGTAAAAAGGTTTTTTAAAGAGGACGGACATATAAGGCTTCAGCCGGAAAATCCTGATTTTGAGCCGATTATATCTGACAATGTAGTACTTCTTGGAAAAGTAATTGCGCTTATACGCAGATATTAATTTATTATGTCGTATTATATTACAATCTGTTATAAACACACCTCTTTTTTATTTATGTAACGCTGAGATTATTCCCATAAATTACATGACAAAATTAAAATTATTAAACTTTACGGCCTTAAAAGGCAGAGATTTGGGTCTCTGATTGTGGAAAACTTTGTGGATAATGTTAAATACGCTTGGTATAAAACTTAAATATTTAAATATTATGTAAATACGCAGAATAAAAATTGTAAAATCTGGGGGCAGCTAATGGTTATAGAATGTATTTCTATTATACTTATAATATTTCTTCTCATATTTGCATTTCTGCGCGCGAGGAGAAAAAAGTACGCAATTTCTATGATTCCTCTAATGATTTTGCCAGCCATGCATCTTATATCTTACCCTATATCTTACTATTTACACCGGACATTTGAGATTGCTGAAAAGCAGACGCAAAATGTCATAACGGTTATTGCTTTAATTATCTCATGCATCGCACTAGGTATTATGTCTGCTTTTTTTAATATAAAAAAGAACCGCATTGCTTATATTGTAATATGCGGAATATATACGCTCATATTGGCATTAATATTAATTCTTAAATAGTAAACTAATATTAAATTTTTATGCAACGTTAAAAAACAACTTTCAATAACTGTATAAATTGGGTTTGTGTATGAAAATATTAGCGAGATATTTAATACAATTTAAGGCAAAAAATGCAAAGAAAAATTTAGTCATCACGCAACTTATTTTATATAGCAGCTACTACCTAATATGACCTCAAACCTTATTATTGCTGGTATTTTAGATAATATAAGAAAAATCTTATAAACATCTTGACATTATGGCTAAAGTTAGGTAAAATAATTGAGCACACTCATGTTGCTGGTGTAGCTCAGTTGGTAGAGCAGCTGATTTGTAAAAATCTCTATAGAGTACAATTGAATTATTTAGGCAAACCCGATTGCTTTTATGCAATCGGGTTTTTTATTGCCCCAAACCCGTTCAACCATGCGCTTTTCAGAGATTTTACTAAAATGCATTTCTTGTTTCATGCTTTGAATTACATCCCCTCGACTTTTTATCTGAGTTTAATTAAAACCGGTCGATTTTAACGGCGTAACTGTCAAATAACTGTACAAAAAATTACGAAGCCTTTGATTGTATCAGTGAACTCATTGCCGATAAAACACCGCTTAACTGCTCTAAAGCCTCCGGCGTCAGACT
>JABLTR010095091.1_pt1 | contig 42087 bp, 38 predicted proteins | sample 7160071 | NCBI WGS metagenome assembly JABLTR01 (sample SAMN14651230, study PRJNA627086) | human gut metagenome | isolation source: feces | host: Homo sapiens | reverse complement strand
CAAGTCCTGTTATCCGCATTTTTTTATATTTATAGTTTAAAGGGCAAATATGAATAAAGATATAATATGTTATATAACATCATTCGAAAGATCTGTTAAAATAATAGAGGCTTCTCTTGAACTTGTTAAAAAGTGGGAATCAGATACAATAATATTAGAAGAATATTTAATGCTAAATCATAGAGGATGGGAGCTTTTATTTAAAACTTTTTCATTATTTTATTGTGATAATTGTATACAAAACCATCATATTATTAAACAAATTTATAATTTCAAAGAAAAAAATATTCTAAATAGAAAAGCGAAAAATTTATATGAATTCTTTTTGGGAGATATAAGCATAGAATATTACAAAATGTTGGATGATCTTTTTGCTAATACTAATTCAAGATATTCAGACATAAACGATATCTTAGGAATCAAAAGTTTACATATGGTTGTTGATAGATGGATAAAAGATTATGCATTTATTAATTCTTTAAATTATGATTTGATCCGCAACAATATTACTGAAATCAACAATAAAAATTTGCAATTTATCGCCTCTCATTTTTCTAATAATAAAAATGAAAAAATAATTTCACCTATATTCCATAATTATAATAAAATAAAAAAATTAACCGCTCAGTCTCACTAAAAGTGCTGAGCGGTTAATTTTTAACAAATTTCTATTAATCCCAAGATAATACGCCGGTTTCCACAGCCTTTTGATATCTTGATATTTTAAAGTTCAAACGTTCAAGCATATTATCAATAGCTTCTCTTTGTTCAATTAAACGTACTTTTTGTTTTTCTAATAATTGTAATCTTTCAGGTATTGTATTATCACCTTGTTTACTGAGTTTTACATATTCAATCATAGCTTCAATAGGCAATCCTGCGCTTCGCATACATTTTGCTAATTCTACCCAGCCGCAATCGCTTTCAGTATAATCCCTAAGACCGCTTGTTGTACGGTTTACATGAGGTATCATACCTATCCGCTCATAATAACGAAGGGTATCCTGCGATATATCATATTTTTTGCTGACCTCAGCAATAGTCATTATTTTCACCTCATTTTTTCTATTGCAAAATATTTTAATTATTCCTGTTCAAATGTAGCTGCAACATCTTTTAAATATTTTACAATCTCTATATGTTGAGGACATGCTTTTTCACATTGTTTGCAGCCTATACAATCAGAAGCTTTACCATTTGTTTTAGTATAATTTTCATAATAAGCCTGCTGAATAGAAAAACCTTTGCTTTTTACTAGCTTTTCCGTATTATAAAGAGCAAAATATTTAGGTATAGCAATATTTTTAGGGCAGCCTTCGACACAATAACCGCATGCAGTGCATGGTACTGTAATAGCTGAATTTATGATACCTACTACTTTTTCAATTATTTTATGTTCTTGCTCTGTTATTGGTTTAAAATCCTGCATATAACTTGTATTATCCAATAATTGTTCCATATTGGACATACCGCTTAAGACTACCATAACATTATCTAAGCTTGCGGCGTATCTAATAGCCCAGGAAGGTATTGATAAATCCGGATGATATTGTTTAAATAGGTTTTCCGCTTCATTAGGGATTTTAGCAAGCGTACCGCCTTTTACCGGTTCCATAACAATAACAGGTTTATTATGTTTTGTAACCGTTTCATAACATCTTCCTGATTGTATGCTTTGATTGTCCCAATCCAAATAATTTATCTGCAGCTGAACAAAATCAACTTCCGGATGAGCTGTTAATATCTCTTCAAGAAGGTCTGCATTATCATGATAAGAAAAACCTATTTTTTTAATTTTACCTTCTTGTTTTTTCTTTTGAATAAAATCAAACGCATTATATTTTTTAGCTATTTCATAATGTGAAATATTCAAATTATGCAGCATATAATAATCAAAATAATCAACGCCGCATTTTTCTAATTGTTCATTAAAAATACGCTGCAAATCATCCTGTGATTTTAAAAACATAACCGGCATTTTAGTAGCTACAGTAAAGCTATCCCGTTTATGGCGTTTTACTAAAGCTTCACGCAATGTAATTTCACTTTTATAATTATGATACATATATGCCGTATCAAAATAAGTAAAGCCGCGTTCTAAAAATGTATCAACCATTTTGCATACGGCATCAAAGTCAATACTTTCCGCATTATCTGGATCAGTCTGCGGCAAACGCATTAATCCAAATCCTAATTTTTTCATGATATTTTATCTCCCCTATTTTCTGTTAAAAGCTTGAGTGTTTGTTTTATAGCATCATATGCTAATTGAGGGTCTGATATATCTTTAACCGTTTTTTCCATTGGACATATATCAGTACCCTTTCGATTAATAATCTTTTCTGTAAGGGTATCATATGTATAACCAATGCCATATTGTGAAAATATTTCTATAGCTTTACGGCTCATAACTTTAGCATATACTTCCTTTACTCCTGCAAGTATAAATAACATAGCCGCAGCTTTTCCTATAATTATATCGGCAGCGGAAAATTCATGAAGGTCTACGCCTTTAGATATAAAATTAACCATAGGCGCAATACCCTTATCTTTGCTTATATAAATAATATCCCCTTTACATAAAACACATGTATTTCCTTCTTTATTTAATATACTTTTTGCTGTCTGAAGATTATTCATAATACTTTTTCAATCCTTCAAGGCGATATGTTAAAAGAGGTATAATAGCCCATTGTAAAAGTATACCCGGAAGGCCTATTAAAACAATATTCCATATCTGAGCTATATCAATACTTGTATTGCCTAATGCATAAATTGAAAATAAGATAGCTCCTGCACGAACAATTCTGCCAGCTAACTGAGTAATGATAAGCTTAAAAAATACCGGCATTTTTGTTTTTGATAATAAACCTGCTGTAAGGCCGTATACTGCTAATTCAATTGTCATGAAAGGCAGCATTATTATCGCCGGCATACCGGATATTGCAAAACTAATAAGCGGGCTGAGAGCGCCGGAAATAAATCCTACTATAGGCCCGGCCATAAGCCCGGCCATTAATACTGGTATATGCATTGGTAAAAATGTTGTACCTAATGCATTGCCAAGGCCAGATACTATACCTATACCATGAAAAATCTGCGGAAGTATTACAGAAATAATTACTGCAACTGCAATTGTAATGGATTTGCTTATAACAGTTTTCTTATTAATAACTAATGAATTATTCATAATAAAAAATCCTCCTTATTATTTACCAAATAATTGTTCAGCTTGTTCCATTTTCTCTATAATATTCGTACCGAATGGACAATTTTTCATACACTGTCCGCATTTTATACATTCGCCTGCATGATGTTCCAATAAATCATAATGATTTTGTACTGTTTCCGGTATAAATCCTTGAGCTATAGCTAAATCAAGATATTTATTAACAGATGCTATATCAATTTTTACAGTACATGGCGCACAATGCCCGCAATACATACAATGTCCGGAAAATGAACTTCTTGGTGCGTTTGCTAATATCTCACTGTAATCACACTCTTTATTAGATGCAGTACAATAATCAACGGCCTGTTTTACCTGGTCAATGCTTGCCATACCGCCTAATACAGACGCAACCCCCGGACGGTCCAGACAATAGCTTATACATTGTATTGGCGTCATAGCTTTACCAAACGGAGATTGCTTTTCATCCAATAATAATCCTCCTGCAAAAGGTTTCATTACTGTTAAAGCTATACCGTTATTTTGACAGGTTTGATATAATTCTTCGCGTTTTGGATCTATTCCTTCATATACCCTGTCATATGTACTCTCTTCAAAGAATATATTTACATCTTCATTTGCCGGGAGCATATCATAGGCCGGATTAATACTAAACATAATTACGTCCATTATACCTGACTTCGCTGCCAATAATGCAATATCAGTATTATGAGTGGACAAACCTATACTTTTAATAATACCTTTTTGTTTTAACTGCTTTGCATATTCTATAATTGGACCATTCATTACTATATCAAAATCGTTTTTATCATCCACATAATGAACCATGCCAATATCAACATATTCAATTTGCATTAATGTTAAAATTTGCTCAAAAGATGGTATTATTTTATCTATATCTCTTGTACGGCAATATTGACCGTCCTCCCATATGGTACATAAATGGCCTTGGATAATAAATTTATTTCGCGGATATTTTTTTAATGCTGAACCAAGATTGCGCCGTACTTCAGGATTAGAAGTATATAAATCAAAAAAATTAATATTATTTTGCATAGCAAAATCTAAAAGCTGTTCACATTCTTTAAATGGTTTACCTTCAAATCCTTCGCAGCCCATACCAATTTCGCTTACTTTTATATCTGTTTTACCTAATGTTCTATATTGCATTTTTTATCCTCCCCTCTTTATAATAAAATTTAATTAAATATTATTTACTCATTTATCAATCTTTGATTGAGATATAAATAAACATCATCCATTAATTTTAATATTAGCAGCTTTTTCATTATAACTTCTGAATAATTCTTTTGAATATTGCTTTGCGTATGATTTATTCAGTCAATATTTGTTATATCCAGGTTTGGCAGATTATTATTAAAAAGCGTTTTTATTACAGACGCAATAGCATATCATTAAGCCGATATGTCAATTATAATCATATCATATTGTGACATATCTACATTTATCAGTTTTATATTAGGCATATATCCTTGTTTTATTTAATCCTATCCCTTTTCTAATACATAATTATAATTTTATTATAATCTTAATTATATTGTATGACAATTTGAGTTTGCGCTATATCTCCTCCTATTGTTCTATAAATCATTTGAGCTGTTTTTTAAGTACTTTCAATATAATAATAGAAATAATATCGGTATGTTGCAATATCACTCCTTATTTCTTTATTTATTATAGCATAACACTTAGAGTTTACTCTAAGTCAATATTATAAACAAAAAATTTACAATTTATAAATATTAGTATTTCAAATAATATTTATAAACTTATCTTAGCCTACATATACAATAGCTAATAATATGTTTATAATTACAACGTATCTGTTTGCGTTATCGTAAAGCTTGGGGCGCCTGCGCGCAGCCATATAAAATATGGCTGCTTTACGCAAAATAATGGATCGTATTAAGATACTTGTACTTAAGACAATATTTTATTCTAGTTTTAGATCTCACCTTCGTAAGGCCACATTATTTTGCTTTTAGCGCATCTTTTTAAGATGCGCTGCGCAGGCGCCCCCCTTAGCCGGTAATCTATCGTCTTATATAATCTTTTAGCATGATCATTTTTTATTGTTTACTTAATATATAATTAATATCATATTAATTATAATTTTTTATTAAATTAATTTCCGTTTTTATATACAAAAGTTTTTGTCAAAAAACATCATATGATTCATAAAATGCTATTTCTTGTAAAAGTCATTGACATACAAAATCTCAGGAATATAATTAGATAGTAAAACTAAATATATTGGGTATCCTAAAAAAAGGCAGGTGATAGTTAATGGCTGAATATGAAGAACGTCTAAATTTTTTATTGACTGATACATTTGATAATATATTAAATATGGAACAAAAAATGTTAAAACATATTCATAATGCTTTAACTATCAGTGAAGTACATTTAATTGATGCTGTAGGACGCAGTGATAAAACTAACACCGTGAGTGAAATAGCTAATGTATTAAATTTAGCTGTGCCTTCAGTAACAATAGCTGTTAATAAGCTTGTAAAAAAAGGATATTTAAATAAAGTTAAAAACCCGGATGATGGACGGTCGGTTTATATAATATTAACCCGGGAAGGTAAAAAAATATATCGTTTGCATAGATATTTTCATATAAAAATGATTCAGGCTCTTTGTTCCAGCCTTACAGAAAATGAAAAAACTGTACTGCTTAATGGTATTGAAAAATTAGATGCTTTTTTCAGATCAGAAGCAGTAGTATCGGAGGATTAAATTAATTATGAGCTTTACAATTGCAGGTACAGGAAAAGCACATCCAAAATTGGTTGTAACAAATGATATGATGTCTGAAATAGTAGAAACAAATGATGAATGGATATCTACTCGTACAGGTATAAAAAGCCGATATATTTCAACTGATGAAACTCTCTTTGATCTTACTTTAGCAGCAAGCAAACAAGCTATGAAAAATGCTGATATTGCTGCTGACAAATTAGATTTTATAATATGTTCAACCATGCAGGGGGATTATAAAACGCCATCATTAGCTTGTCAAATCCAACATGCTATAGGCGCTAAATGCCCGGCAGTTGATATAAACGCAGCATGTACAGGATTTATATATGCTCTTGATTTTGCAGCAGCATTAATGGATTCCGGCCGCGCTGAAAATATTCTCATAGCTTCATCTGAAATGATGTCTAAGCATATTGATTGGAGCGATAGAGCAACCTGTGTATTATTTGGCGATGGTTCAGGGGCTGCAGTTGTAACAAAGGGCGATGGATTATTAGCTATGCGTCTTGCAGCAAAAGGCGATGATAAACTGCTTGTTATAGGCGGCAGCCATGGCAATAATCCATTTGATAAAAAAACACCTGTACATGAATATTTAACTATGGAAGGCGGCGAAGTTTTTAAATTTGCCGTAAGTTCTATGTGTTATGATGTTAAATATGTTTTAGAAAAAGCTAATTTAACTTTAGATGATATACGTATGGTTATCCCGCATCAGGCTAATATGCGTATAATAACAGCCGCGGCAAAACGTCTTGGCCTTCATGATTCACAGATTATGTCGGGTATCGACAGGTATGGCAATACATCATCCGCCAGCATCCCAATTTTATTAAGCGAGCTTATAGAAAATGGTACGCTTAAAAAAGGTGATATTATTATTTTAACAGCATTTGGCGGCGGCCTTACCAGTGGAGCCTGTATAATAAAATTATAAATAAACTAAAAAAATTCGGGAGGAAATTTATCATGACATTTGAAAAAGTAGCTCAGGTTATTGCAGAAAACAGAGATATGGATGTAAGCGAAATCACTATGGATACTACATTTGAAGATTTACAGCTTGATTCCCTTGATACTGTTGATTTAGTTATGAGCCTTGAAGAAGTATTTGATATAACAATTGAAATGCAGGAAGGCCTTAAATCTGTAGGCGATGTTGTTAATCTTATTGACAGCCTCCTTGAAAAGAAATAATAAAATATTATAGTATACAATAAATGAAGAATAAAATATTTCATGTAAAGATGAAAGTATAATGCTAAATAAAAAATAATTATACTTTTATCTTTCCTGAAATTATTGACAAATATATTTTCAGCCTTAATTGGGGAGAAATTATGAAAAGTGTTATTTGTGATTTAGTAGGTATAGAATATCCAATTTTCCAGGGTGGTATGGCCTGGGTATCAGACGCATCATTAGCCGGCGCTGTATCAAAAGCCGGCGGTTTAGGAATAATAGCTGCTGCAAATGCTCCAGCAGATTATGTACGTGAACAAATTCATTTAGTTAAAAGCCAAACTGATAAACCATTTGGCGTAAATGTTATGTTAATGAGCCCTTATTGCGAAGATATCGCAAAATTAGTAATAGAAGAACATGTTCCAGTTGTTGTAACTGGCGCGGGGCTTCCTACAAAATATATGAAAGACTGGATAGACGCCGGTATTAAAGTTATACCTGTAGTACCATCCTGTAATATTGCAAAATTAGTAGAACGTGCAGGCGCATCTGCTGTTATTGCAGAAGGCTGCGAATCAGGCGGACATATAGGCGAACTAACTACCATGTCATTAGTACCTCAGGTATGCGACGCTGTTAATATCCCTGTAATTGCCGCAGGCGGTATAGCTGACGGCCGCGGTATAGCCGCTGCATTTATGCTAGGCGCTAAAGGCGTACAATTAGGTACACGTTTTCTTGTTGCAAAAGAATGTACAATCCATCAAAATTATAAAAATAAAGTTCTTAAAGCTAAGGATACTGATACAATGACAACTGGTGAAAGTCTTGGCCATACTGTCAGAGCCTTAAAAAATCCGTTTACAAGGCAATTTTTAGCTAATGAAAATAATGAAAACATGTCTATAGAAGAAAAAGAAGCTTTTGGTGCAGGCGCATTAAGACGTGCTGCAGTTGACGGCGATGAAAAAAATGGCTGCTTTATGGCAGGCCAAATAAGCGGGCTTGTTAAAAAAGAACAAACCTGTGAGGAAATGATAAAAGAACTCTTTGCTGAAACTGAAAAAGTATTGGAGGGCGCAAAACAATGGCTGGAATAATAGATAACGCTAATAACCTATCTATGCAGTATAAAGGTAAAATTGCCTTTGTATTTGCCGGCCAGGGCGCTCAGTATCCAGGTATGGGCAAGGATTTATATGATAACTCTAAATCTGCAAAAATGGTCTATGATATAGCTGATATAATCCGTGAAGGTACAAGTCAGCAATGCTTTAATGGTACAAAAGACGAATTATCACGCACTATTAATACACAGCCATGCTTATTCTGCGCTGATTTAGCCGCGGCTGAAGCTTTGCGTGAACATAATATTATACCAGATTATATCGCCGGCTTTTCTTTAGGCGAAATACCGGCATTGGCATTTGGCGGATATCTTCAGATAAACGATGCATTTAAATTTGTATGCAAACGCGCACAGTATATGGATGAATGTGCAAATGAAACTAACGGCGTTATGTATGCTGTTGTAGGCCTTAATCCTGATAAAGTCGCAGAACTTTGCCAAAGCGTTGATAAATGTTATCCTGTTAATTTTAACTGCCAAACTCAAACGGTTGCCGCCTGTTGCTTAGACAGCGCTGATAATTTTGCCGCTTTAGTAAAACAAAACGGCGGCAAAGCTATAAAATTAAGGGTATCGGGCGCATTTCATTCTCCATTTATGAATAAAGCATCCGAAAAACTTAGCAATGAATTTGCTGATCTTAAATTTAATACTCCTATAATCCCTGTTTTAGCTAATGCAACAGCGCAGGAATATACCAGCACTGATTTAATGTTTAAACAGGTGAATTCTCCTGTATTATGGCAGAAAACTATAGAAAATATGGCTGAGTTAGGCGTTACAATATTTATTGAAGTAGGTCCTGGTAAAACTTTAACTGGACTTATCTCAAAAATTTTACCAGATGCTTTGACTATTAATGTCGAGAATATGGAAAGCCTTAATAAAGCCATGGAGGTATTAAAAAATGCTGAAAGATAAGGTAGCCCTTATAACAGGTGCAAGCCGCGGTATTGGTAAAGCTATAGCAATGGAATTTGCTGCAAACGGCGCTAATATCGCTATTATATATGCAGGTAATACAGACGCTGCAAATGATACAATAAGCGAAATTGAAGCTAAAGGCGTAAAAGCTAAAGCATATCAGTGCGATGTCAGCTCTTTTGATAATACAAAAGAAATTATTAATCAAATAATAGCTGATTTTGGCCAGGTCGATATCTTAGTAAATAATGCCGGTATAACAAAAGACGGCCTTATGTTATCCATGAGCGAACAGAATTTTGATGCGGTTATAAATACAAACCTTAAAGGCGCGTTTAATATGATCCGCCATCTTTATTCTCATATGATGAAACGCCGCTCAGGCCGTATAATTAATATAACTTCAGTTGCCGGCATCATGGGTAATGCAGGCCAGACTAATTATGCCAGTGCAAAAGCTGGTATGATCGGCCTTACTAAATCAGTAGCAAAAGAATTAGCTGCAAGAAATATTACCTGTAATGCTATTGCGCCTGGTTTTATTGATACTGATATGACTGCAAAATTATCTGAAAAGGTTTTAGATGCTGCTAAAGCCGCTATCCCAATGAAAAGGATGGGTAAACCTGAAGAAATTGCTAAAGCCGCAGTATTTTTAGCTTCAGATAATGCGACATATATCACAGGAGAAGTATTAAAAATCGACGGGGGGTTATGCATGTGAAAAGAGTAGTCGTAACCGGTATGGGGGTTATTTCTCCAGTTGGAAATGATATTGATACCTTTTTTCAGAATATAACAAACGGCGTATGCGGTATAGATTTTATTAAAAAATTTGATACAACTGATTATAAAGTAAAGGTTGCCGCTGAAGTTAAAGATTTTAACGTTGCTGATTATATGCCAAAGCCACAAATCCGTAAAACTGATTTATTCTGTCAATATGCCCTTGCCGCTGCACAACAGGCTGTAGAAGACAGCGGTATTATTGATAATATCGAACCGGAACGTTTAGGCGTATATGTCGGTTCCGGTATCGGCGGTATGAATACATTTGTCACTGAAACGGAAAAATTATTAACAGGCGGTCCAAGAAAAGTATCACCATTTTTTGTACCAATGATGATTTCTAATATTGCTGCCGGCAATATTGCTATAAAATATCATGCTATGGGGCCAAGTTTACCGGTTGTAACTGCTTGTGCAACTTCATCAAATTCAATAGGCGAAGCTTTCCATGCTATTAAACATGGTTATGCTGACGCTATTATAGCAGGTGGTGCAGAAGCTACAATAAATCCGCTATCTATTGCTGGATTTACCAATTGTATGGCATTATCTTCCCGTAATGACCCGCTTGATTGTTCTACTCCATTTGATAAACGACGCGATGGTTTTGTTATGGGTGAAGGCGCTGGTATAATCGTTTTGGAAGAATATGAACATGCAAAAGCAAGAAACGCTAAAATATATGCTGAAATATGCGGTTATGGCAATACATGTGATGCATATCATGTAACAGCTCCGCATCCTGAAGCTGTGGGCGCTATTAATGCTATAAAAATAGCCTGCCAGGAAGGCGGTTATAACAGCAATATGAGCGTTTATATCAATGCTCATGGTACATCTACCCCGCTTAATGATAAAGCTGAAACTTATGCTATTAAACAGGTATTTGGTGATGACGCTTATAAAATGCATATAAGCAGTACTAAATCAATGACTGGACATATGTTAGGCGCAGCAGGTGCTGTTGAAGCTATTGTTTGTGTATTAGCATTGGATAATAGTATAATCCCACCGACAATTGGTTATAAAGAACCGGATGAAGACTGCGATCTTAATTATACGCCAAATAAAAGCGTTAAAGCTGATATTGATTTTGCTTTATCATCTTCACTTGGTTTTGGCGGACATAATGGTATTCTAGCTTTTGCAAAGATAAAATAATTAATAAAAGCTCTTATAAAAATTAAGTCCGCAGCTTTAATTATATCCCAAATAAAAATGTTAAAGCTGATATTGATTTTTATAATTTTGTAAAGATATTTTAAATAACATAAAAACAGATAATATACAATCAAGTTATTTTATAGATGAATATAATTTATCATCCATAATTAACTGTAAAGAAACAAAGTACCGTTTAATCCGGAGGGGGGCGCCCGCGGGCGGCTTTCAGCCGCCCCTGCATAAGAGTTGATAAGGGAGCGCCATTTACTTATCAATGAACATTTTATAAAGGCAGATATGCAGGGAGCGCATATTCATGCGCTCCGCGGGCGCCCCCCTCCGGTCTGCAAAACCGGTAGCTTTCTTTCAGTATTTACAAAAATAAATAATATTATCTTTAATCTGATTAATTTAAATATCCATAAAACATGTAATTTAGACTAGTATCATGCTCGTTATGTTCTCTTTGCTTAATTGAGTATGACATAATTTAGTTATAATGTAAAAAAATTATATAATAAATATGCTCTATCTCCTAAAAAGTGCAATTAATTGATATTATAATTATTGTATGCGCTTTTTTAATTATCAAGGAGGTTTTTAACTTGAATATAAATATAGATCAACTGCGCGATTTAGTAAAAATCGCAAGTGAAAATAAACTGGAAAGCTTGGAGCTTACTGATAAGGATATAACATTAAAAATTAAACTTCCTACCGCTCCCCCACCTCCAGCTGTAAATCAGATTAATATGCCGTCCCAGCCTATTCCGGTTAATATTCCGGTAAGTTATCAGCCGGCAGCACAAAATCCAGTGCAAAACGGAGCTGTACAAGTTTCACCTGCTGAAGAAACTATTCCGGAAAAAGTAGCTGAATGCCCTAAAACAGGCCATGAAATTAAATCTCCAATGGTTGGCGTATTTTATACATCTCCATCCCCTGATGCTGAACCTTATGTAACAGTTGGTAGTCAGGTTAAAAAAGGTGATGTTGTATGCATAATTGAAGCTATGAAACTGATGAATGAAATTACAGCTGATAAAGATGGAGAAATAGCTGAAATATGCGTTGATAATGGGCAGGTTGTAGAATTCTCACAGGTACTTTTCAGAATGAAAGATTAATTGAGGTATCTATATGAATAGAAATGAAATTGAACAGATACTCCCGCACCGCAAACCTATGCTGCTTGTGGACGAGGCTTATTTAAATGAAGATGGTTCGGCTACCGGTTATTATACCGTTAATGGGGATGAATTTTTCCTTCAAGGGCATTTTCCAGGTAATCCTGTAGTACCGGGAGTAATTTTATGCGAAATGATGGCGCAAACCTGCGCTGTTATGTTATCCAGTGAAGCTCAGGGCGCTACTCCTTATTTTACCAGTCTTAATAATGTTAAATTTAAGAATATGGTAAAACCAGGTGATAAAATAGAATTTAAATGCGCTATTACTAAGACTAAAAAACCGTTTTATTTTGCATCAGGCGAAGGTTATGTTAACGGTAAGCTTTGCGTAAAAGGAGATTTTTCCTTTGCTTTGATAGGAGGAAAATAACTTTGTTTGCCAAAATCTTAATAGCTAACCGCGGTGAAATAGCGGTAAGAATAATAAGGGCATGTAAAGAAATGGGTGTAGCGACAGTAGCTGTGCATTCATTAGCTGATAAAGATGCTTTGCATGTCAGCTTAGCTGATGAAAGTATTTGTATAGGCGGTAATTCGGTACAGGAAAGCTATCTTAATATGGACGCTATATTATCAGCAGCTGTATGTACCGGCGCTGACGCTATACATCCTGGATATGGTCTTTTATCAGAAAACAGCCGTTTTGCTGAATTATGTGAAAAATGTAATATTGTATTTATCGGTCCTTCTTCTGAAGTTATTAAAAAGATGGGTAATAAAGAAGAAGCCCGTAAAACTATGATAAAAGCAGGAATACCGGTTATCCCAGGCTGCGATGTTATAGAAAATGTTGAAGAGGCTAAAAAAGAGGCTGACAGAATAGGTTATCCGTTATTATGTAAAGCTCGTTCAGGCGGCGGAGGCCGTGGTATTCGTATAGTAAATACACCGGATCAATTTGAAAATGCATTTTTAACAGCTTCTAATGAAGCTAAAGCTGCATTTGGCGACGGCGGTATTTATCTTGAACGTTATTTAGTGCATACTAAACATATAGAAATGCAAATAATTTGTGATAATCACGGCAATGTCGTATGTCTTGGCGAACGCGATTGTTCTATGCAAAGGAAAAATCAAAAGCTTATTGAAGAAAGTCCATCTCCAGCTATAACAGAAGATGTCCGCCGCCGTATGATGGACGCTACTGTAAAAGCTGCTAAAGCTGTTGGTTATTCCAATGCGGGTACAATTGAATATTTATATGATAATAAAGGCAACTTCTATTTTATGGAGATGAATACCCGTTTGCAGGTTGAACATCCGGTTACAGAAATGGTAACAGGAGTTGACCTTGTAAAATGGCAGATACGTACTGCTGCAGGGGTAAAGCTTCCTTTTACTCAAAAGGATATAAAAATAGACGGTAATGCAATAGAATGCAGAATTAATGCGGAAAATCCATATGAAAATTTCCGTCCAAGCTGTGGTACAATAAGTATGCTTCATGTGCCAGGCGGTCCATGGGTCCGTTTTGATTCAGCTGTATATCAAGGTTATACCATCCCGCCATTTTATGATTCTATGATAGGAAAGCTTATTGTTTATGCAAAAACCCGTGAAGAAGCAATACGTAAAATGCGCGCGGCGTTATGTGAACTTGTTATAGAAGGCGTTGAACATAACGGTGATTTCCAATTTGAATTATTAGGTGAAAAAGAATTTTTAAAAGGTACCTATTGTTCCGATTTCCTTGCGAAAAGAGGATAGTATATGTTTCAGTTTAAAAAACCGAAAAATGAATTAGAATATTTATTAAAGCAGGGCGACAAGCCTTCCCCTTCCATACCAGATTCAATGTTTGTATCCTGTCCTTCCTGTAAATCTGCTATTATAGCTGAGGATTTATCGGAAAATATGGGCGTATGTATGAAATGCGGATATCATTTTAAAATAAATGCCCGTGAGCGTATTAATCTTATATGCGATAAGGATACTTTTATTGAACATGATGCTGATTTGGAATCTATTAATGTTATAGATTTCCCTGAATACCGTAAAAAGCTGCATTATGCTAAATTAGCTTCTTCTGAAAAGGAAGCTGTTGTCACTGGTACTGCTGAAATAGGCGGTTACCCTTGCGCTATCTTTATAATGGAAGGCGCTTTTATGATGGGCAGCATGGGCTGCGTAGTAGGAGAAAAAATCACTCGTATATTTGAATATGCCATAGAACATTCCCTTCCTGTAATCGGTTATACAATATCAGGCGGAGCAAGAATGCAGGAAGGTATATTATCCTTAATGCAAATGGCTAAAACCAGCGGCGCTGTAAAAAAGCATAGCGAAGCCGGGTTATTATATATTACAGTGCTTACTAATCCGACAACCGGCGGCGTTACTGCTTCCTTTGCTATGGAAGGCGATATAATTTTATCCGAACCAAAAGCTTTAATTGGTTTTGCCGGTCCGCGAGTTATTGAACAAACTATCGGCAAAAAACTTCCTAATGGATTCCAAAAAGCTGAATTTGTATTGGAAAAAGGATTTATTGATGATATTGTGCCGCGTGCTGAACAGAAAAAATATCTTACTAAGCTTTTATCATTCCATAGTAAAAGAGGTGCTGTATTATGAGCGCTATAGATAATGTATATGCTGCGCGCAGTAAAGACCGTCCAACTGGTATGTCTTATATTAATAATATTTTCACTGATTTTACTGAACTGCATGGCGATAGGCGTTATGGCGATGATAAAGCTATTGTGGGCGGTTTAGCTTATTTTAACGATATCCCTGTAACAGTAATTGCTCATGAAAAGGGTACTGATACAAAATCACGTGTTGCGCGTAATTTTGGTTCAGCTCATCCGGAAGGATATAGAAAAGCTTTGCGTCTTATGAAACAAGCGGAAAAATTTTTCCGTCCTGTTATATGTTTTGTTGATACTTCCGGCGCTTATTGCGGTATTGGTGCAGAAGAACGCGGACAAGGACAATCAATTGCAGAAAATATTTCTGAAATGATGGCATTAAAAACTCCTGTAATATCCATCCTTATAGGTGAAGGCGGCAGCGGCGGAGCTTTAGCTTTAGCTGTTGCTAATGAAGTATGGATGCTGCAAAAGGCTGTTTATTCAGTAATATCTCCGGAAGGCTGTGCTTCTATATTATATAAAGATGCTAAATTAGCTTCTGTAGCTGCAGAAAATTTAAAACTGCGTGCTGAAGATTTATATAAACTCAGGGTTATAGAAAAAATTATCCCTGAAAAAGATGGTAAAGATCACAGCGAAACATATGAATTTATTAAACGTGAATTAAATTCTGCTCTTATCAGGTATATGAATATGACTGGTGATGAGTTATATCGCAATCGTTATAATAAATTCCGTCAGATAGGTAATCAAGGCGTTATTTAACTAAATTTGCTTTCTATTTATCCGTATTATAATAAAAAGGGAATAGGAATACGGATGGATAAAAGATAAAGATCCGAAGTATTAAATACTTCGGATCTTTTTTATTTATTTTAATTTATTTTTTTATTTGCTTAAATAATTTATATATTTCATATAATCTAATGATACACAAAGACTGTATAGATAAAAAATATTAAGACGTAAAATCTAACGTTCACGAAAAAAGGGGGCGCCTGCGCACAACCATATTTCATATGGTTGTTTTTGCAAAATAATTATTTCCTAAAACAAAATACTGTTTACAAAAATTTTTTTTGCTGATATTTTATACTCATTACTTTTTTAGGATGTTATTTTGCATCCGGCGCATCTTTTTAGATGCGCCACGCAGGCGCCCCCTATCTTTGAAGTAACGTGATCTGAGATATTTTTATAATAAATATGATTACTATACGGTTTAAGACATAGTATAATTTAAATTAATATAGCTTTAAGCATTTATATATATACTATATGATAATAATGATAAGCCGTATTTTTCTGTATATTCGTTGTTTTTATTTTGTATGTTGTTATAATTAATTACAATTAAAGCAGCTGATAAAGCTATTAACACGGCTGTTATGATATAAAATACTGTTTGTTTATTACTTATTAACTTAGATTTAGAAAACAGTAAATATAAGCAGATAATAAAACTTATTAAGCAAACAAATAAAACTATCCAAAGACCTAATCCAAAATTACCTGAAATACTAAGTTCATCGCTTAAAATTCCCATTTGGTATGTAAGTATACAGGATAAAACTATAAATATTAAAGAAACTATACTGCCAATTGAATATACAATTTTTCTTGCCATATTATCACTCCCCTATTTTATAAATAACCGCTGTTTTATATATGCCTTTTACATCTTTATTTTATCATACTTTGATAAAACATCAATATAATATCAAAAAAGGCAAGGAATATTTAAATATCCTTACCTTTTTATATCTATTAATCTTCAAAATTATTTTTATTATATTCAATAACCTCAATAGCTAATTTTTTTGCATCGTCAAAGCTGCATAATGTGCCTGCCTTTTGTCTTAGAGATGCTGCGCCGCGCATACCTTTAATATACCATGCGGCATGTTTTCGAGCTTCCCGCATAGCTATTTTTTCCCCTTTATATTCTATCATCTTTTCTATATGCTTTAGCATAATAACCATACGCATTTGTACCGGCGGTTCAGGAGTCATTCTTTCATGGAGCAAATATCCATTTATTTGTGAAAATATCCATGGCTTACCTAATGCTCCACGGCCTACCATTACCATATCGCAGTTGGTTTCTTCCAGCATCTTAGCTGCATCTTCTGCTGAAAAAATATCTCCATTTCCTATAACCGGTATATTTACTGCTTGTTTAACCTTTGCTATTATATCCCAATCAGCATATGGCGCATACATCTGCTCGCGTGTCCTGGCATGAATAGTAATTACTGAAGCACCAGCTTGTTCACATATCTTTGCAATCTCAGGCGCATTTATTGATTGTTTATCCCATCCGGACCGCATTTTAACTGTAATAGGCACATCGCTTGAAGATACTGCCGCTCTGACTATTTCACCGCATAACTGAGGATTTTTCATCAAAGCTGATCCGCTTCCGTTATTTACTATTTTAGGCGTAGGGCATCCCATATTTATGTCAATCCAATCAGGCTTTACCTGCATTGCCATTTTAACTGCCTTTGCTATAAATACCGGGTCTTCTCCAAATAGCTGTACAGCACTTGGACGTTCGCTATCCGATAATCGCAATAACTCCATAGATTTACAGTCGCCGTATACCATTCCTTTACAGCTTACCATTTCCCCTACTGTAAAAGCAGCGCCATAATCTTTGCATAATTCGCGAAAGGCCATATCCGTTACCCCTGCCATTGGAGCTAATGCGGCCGGCGATTCTATTATAATATCACCTATTTTCAATTGTATTTTCCCCCATATCGCGTTTTTTATCAATACATATAGTAATATATATCAATATTATTTCATTATGTATTTATGAAATATTATATATTCTTAAAAATTAAATAATTTAACATATTTTTTCTAGTTAATAATATTAACAGATCTTTTATTTGCATTATTAATGTTTTTTTCATTACTTGAACTATATAACCATAGAGATTTTATCATAATTACTAATCTATTTAAAGCCCTGCCAAAGCTATAGAAATTTATACAAAAAAATTAATATATGATCAAAACACAAAATGTTAACTAAAACATTATTTTATTATTAATAAAACAACCTATTAGATAAATTACTTTATTATTTCCTTAGAAAGCAATGATAATTTAATATGCCATGCTAAAATGGGGCGCCCGCTAGCAACTATTCAGTTGCCCCAGGGAAAGCTATACTAAAGTAATTATACTTTAGTATAGCTTTCCCTGGGAGCGCATATTCATGCGCTTAGCGGGCGCCCCACTAACTTTTAATAACAGCTAACTTTAACGGAAATATATCAAGATAGTTAATAAACGTATGATGATTATAAAAAACCTTTTTTTATTAAAAGCAAAAGGCAGGTTTAGCAGGGTATATGCCCTACAACCCGCCTTATATTTTTATGTTAATCTTAATATAATAAAAAAATTACTGCAATCTCATTCTCTTTTTTGCTTTAAGTAAAGCTAATACTATAGGTATACTTATAACGGCAGCGCCTACTATTTCAAATAAACCGTTTATGCTGAATATACTGTTAAATATAGTTTGTATAGTCTTTCCAAAAGTACTTGTTAATTCTTCTGCATAAAGCAAATTCATCATAGTAAGTACTAATATCGTATTTGTAAGCGCGCCTACTGCCGCGGCAATACCAGCGCTGACAGCTGTTTTACCTTTAGACAGCTTCATTATACCTATAAATACCAATGCAGCGACAATACCAACAATTATACGCGGCAATATACTTACAAGCGGATTCATAAATATAATCTGTTCCAAAGGCGAACCTGGCATATACCAAGCCCTAAGCAGTGATGTAATACCCATTACAAGGCCTAATATTCCGCCGCAAACCGGACCTAATAATATAGAACCGATTATAACCGGGATATGAATTGTTGTTATGGATATGATACCATAAGAAATATATCCCGTATACGGCACAACGGTCAATATAACAATTATTGCCGAAAATAAAGCCAATTGGGTTAATGTAAATACATTAAATTTTTTACCGGGTTTTGCATTTGACATGAAAATTTCCTCCTTGCTGCTGCTCCTATAATTATCAGATACAGCGCATTAATAAAAATTTATATAACCGCCTTCAATTTAATAAATAGGCGTTTATAACCATATCTTATCCCCGCTGGTATTAAATAATACCACAAAAATCTCTTTTATTCAATTTTTAATATATATAAAATATTATTTTTTCAATAAATCCTTATTGCGGTCAAATAATATTTTAAGCCCGTCTAAAATTAACCTGTCGCAATGAACAACATCTCTTTTACAATATTGGCTTATCATATTAGCAAGGCCGCCGGTAGTAATAACCGTAGCTTTTTCTCCTAATTCCTCTTCTATACGGTCTATCATACCGTCAATCATTGACGCTGTTCCATAAACTGAACCGGACTGCATACAATGAATAGTATTTTTCCCAATAACTTTAGGCGGCGCTTCCATATTAATCTGCGGCAACTGCGCTGTTCGGACAGTTAATGTATCAAGAGATATACCAGCGCCCGGCATAATACAGCCGCCTAAAAAGCTGTTATCTTTACCGATTACTGATATAGTTGTAGCTGTACCTAAATCAAATATAATAGAAGGACTTTTTACCATAGCTATAGCGGCGACTGCTCCCGCTACAAGATCAGCTCCTAATTGCGCAGGATTATCTATTCTTATATTAAGCCCAGTTTTTATCCCCGGTCCTATTATAAGCGGATATTTTCCTGTTAACAGTTCTATTGCTCCTGCAAAGCAATCGGTAAGCGGAGGTACAACCGAACATATAATAGATCCTTCAAGTTTACGCGGGTTTACTCCATATAAATCTAAAATATCCCTAAGTTCTATTGCATATTGGTCGCGCAGCCTGGAACGATTGGTTTCCATACGCGATTCAAATAATAAATCATTATCTTTAAATACGCCAAATGTTATATTCGTATTGCCAATATCAACAGTTAATATCACAAAAGGTCACTCCTTGTATATACATATTGTATATTATTGTCCTTTTATTACAACTATTTTATCATTATCACAGGTAACAACAATGCCTTTTGGAGGATTATCGCTGCTATCTACAATAATCATAGCAATTTTATCTTCAACTTCCCGCCTGATTACTGAACGCAAATCCCTTGCGCCGCTCTTACCGCCGCCTGCATGTTTAGCTAATAATTCAGCGGCTTCTATACTATAAGCAAAGTTTATACCTTTTTCTTTAAGCGGTTCAATAAGTTCATCCAGCATAAGCGCGGATATTTTAGCAAGATCAGCGCTGTTTAATGGACGGAATATAACAATTTCATCCACACGGCTGATAAATTCCGGACGTAAAAATTCTGATAATGCTTTCATAACCTTTTCACGGGATATATCATCCATAGTTTTGCCAAAGCCTATAGATGAATCTTTAAACTGGCTGCCGGCGTTAGAAGTCATAACAATAACAGTATTTTCAAAATTAACTGCTCTACCCTGTGCATCGGTGATACGGCCTTCATCTAATATCTGTAATAATATATTTAATACATCCGGATGGGCTTTTTCTATTTCATCAAATAACAGCACTGAATATGGTTTACGCCTTACCTTTTCAGTAAGCTGTCCTGCTTCATCATATCCAACATAACCTGGAGGCGAACCGATAATTCTTGATACAGAATGTTTTTCCATAAATTCAGACATATCAAGCCTTATAAGCGTTTCTGGAGAATCAAATAATTCCCTTGCCAATACTTTTACAAGTTCAGTTTTTCCGACCCCTGTAGGCCCTACAAATATAAATGATGCCGGACGGCGGCGAGGTGAAATCTGTACTCGGCTTCTGCGTACTGCATTACATACCGCTTTAACAGCTTCATCCTGTCCTATTATCTTTGATTTTATTTGATCTTCCAGTTTAGCTAAACGGCTTAATTCTTCCTGTTGGATTTTAGACGCCGGTATACCTGTCCACAGCTCAATTACTTTTGCAAGATGTTCGCTTGTTACTGAACGGTCGATCGTATCCGGATTCATATTATCCAGTTCATTTTTTATTCTGGCTTCATCTGAACGGATAAGAGCTAATTTTTCATAATCAATATTTTCCACATCAGATGAAATATCATGTTCCTGTTGAGATAATTCATCCAATTCCGCCTGTTTTTTCTCTAAATCCATAAGCTCTTTATTGCTTAAAGAAGCATGTGCACAAGCTTCATCCAATAAATCAATAGCTTTATCCGGTAAAAACCTATCGGTTATATATCGCTCAGATAATATGACAGCTTTACGCAGTATCCCATCAGAAATAGTAACGTGATGGAAATTCTCATAATATTTCTTTATTCCCTGAAGTATATCAATTGTTTCATTAATAGATGGTTCTTCAACTTTAACCGGTTGGAATCTTCTTTCCAATGCTGCGTCTTTTTCTATATATTTGCGGTATTCAGTAAATGTAGTAGCTCCTACTACCTGGATTTCTCCACGTGATAATGCTGGCTTTAATATATTAGCCGCATTCATAGAACCTTCAGCATCGCCTGTACCTACTAAATTATGCACTTCATCAATAAACAGTATAATATTTCCATCAGCCTTTACTTCATCCACAAGCCCTTTTATACGGCTTTCAAATTGTCCTCTAAATTGAGTACCAGCAACCAATGCTGTAAGGTCTAATAAAAATAATTCTTTCTTTTCCAGTTTCATAGGCACGTCGCCATTAGCAATTTTAAGCGCTAATCCTTCAGCAATAGCAGTTTTACCAACGCCTGGTTCGCCTACTAAGCATGGATTATTCTTACTGCGGCGTGATAATATTTGAATAACCCTGTATATTTCCCGTTCTCTGCCTATAATCTTATCGATTTTGCCTTCTTTAGCTTTTTTCGTAAGATTATCGCAATAGGTATCTAAATATTTACGTTTCTTTTCCTTCTTTTTATCAGCTTTATCCTGCTTATTTTTAGCCTTTTGTCCAGCCATACCATTTTCCTGAGCTGCACTTTCCTTTGCTTTATCCGGCCCGCCGAATATTTTCTGGAAAAATGATAAAGTAGCCGCTCCGCCTGGTTCAAATCCATCCTGATTTTCCCCATCAGACATTTCATCAAGCTCATTTAATGATTGTGTCAATTCCTGGATATTATCACTGTCCATTGACATAAGATCTGTCATCTGATCACTGAGTGATTCCAAATCTTCTTCCGCTATACCCATTCTTGACATCATATCATCGACCGGTTTTATCCCAAGCTCTTTTGCGCATACAAGACATAAACCTTCGCCTGGCGTCTGATCTCCGTTCATACTTGCGATAAATACAACCGCAACCCTTTTTTTACACCGTGAACACATCATAAAATTGTAATCTCCTATCTATAAAAACAGCTCATAAACTGTGATGCTTCTTAACTTTTTTTATTTGTATAATATATCTTACCGTATTTGTATAAAATGTCAAGAGTTCTTTATAAAAACCCTATCATTCCGCTTTTAATAATATAAATTTTTTCAATAAAAACAATTTTAATAATACAAAATATAATCCATATGCTTAAAACACACTATATAAAATAATTCAACCAGCATTGCATAAATTTTTTTCACATGTATACCGCATCTATTCATATATTTTGAGATTTTATACTTATATAACGTTATAGATAATTCATATGCATTTTGCTATGATTTTGTTTTATTACCATATTGCGATAATTATAATAACTAGAAATAATATAAATAAAAAAGAAAAGCACATAATAAAGTATTGTCAATAAAATTGCGTTCACACGAACATGTGGATAGTACTATAATATTATTTATGTGCACACATATGCAACCTCTCATCTAAATCTAGCAGCTATCTTAATTACTACGCAGCAACAAAAGGGGGCGCCTGCGTAGCGCATCTTCGATGCGCCGGATGCAAAATAATAGATAATAAAATAGAAAAAGTGGAAATAAGAGCAATGGTTACTGTAAGTATAACATCTCTGTTTCGCACATTATTTTGCATTTTGCCGCCATATTTATAAATATGGCGGCTCGCAGGCGCCCCCCTTCACATGACCCGGTAGATTTATAATATATTTTTCATTTTATTTTTAATATTATAATGCTATAATGCTATAAAAAATAATGTGGCATTATCTAATTTATATTTTTATATATTTAAAGCCTATTTTATTATTATATGCATAAAAACATAAATTTAATTTTAAATATTCAAAAAAACCAAGCCGCCATAGTGTCAGGTTAAACATATAAGTTTATTTCCCTGATTTAAAGGCGGCCTGGTTTTGCATTTGGCCTTTATGTACAATAAATATACAAAAATTTTTAATCTTAGCCTATAAGCTTTTATAATCTTATTAGTAATTTTGCAATTTTAAATTTAAATAAAATGTAACCTTATTATGTTTATAGTTTTATTTTCTATAAACATATTTTTTCTATCCTTTTTTATGCGTTTTAAACTGCGGCGGGCATTTTTAATATTATAAAAAATATCACCTTGCATTAGCCCAAACAGATACATAAGGAAGGAGTGTAACGGTTTTTTCATCCTTAGCTTTTTCTTCCGGAACCATAGTAATTGGTACATCTGGCACAATAGAATGAAGCATAGATATAAAACCTTGCTGAGGCAATGCCGGCATACCGGTAACAACATGGCGCACATTATATTTTTTAATATGTCCCGCTGTCATTAATACAGCCTCGTCATTATAATACATTACGATTTCAGCTCCGCATTCTTTAGCTTTACTGTAAAGATAATCCAAAGCTTTTCCGTTTACAGCCATTCCGTTTGATGCGCTTTGTACGCTTAATACCTGCATTGGTAATTCCAATTCCTTTGCAATTTTAGCGCCCTGACTTATTAGCCTTTCGCAGCTATACTGATCGGTTACACAAACCAGTACGCGAGGATATGGCATTGATTTTTTCACTGATATAGTTCTCCTTTTGTAATACGGCATAATTTAAAATTTTTAATAATTGCAATATTAAAAAATATGCCGCGTAATTTTTTTGCCGTTTATTATAACGGCCGCAGACTATTTCCTCAACCTGCAATATTATTATATCCCGTATTTGTTACGGATTTTGTAACAAATGGTATCTAATATGGAAAGTAATTATATATTTTATCAACTTTTTTATTACTAATTTTTTAACATTATTCTAATACTGAAGTTATAATATATCCTCCCATATTATCCCCGGAAACAGTATATTCACTTCCCTTAGGTATATATGCCTTTATATTATTATTTCCATCAGCTTTTATATATTGTACATACCATTTATTATTTCCATTTTCATCCTGAATTATAATACTGCCTTTTTCATGAAGCATTTCAATATATTCATTAAGCATCATACCATTATCATGTATATATTTAGCATGACCTTCACCAACATATCTAAAATGCCATGGTTCATACATAACTCCCAGCTCCTCAGCTTTTTTAGGATAACTTAATATATAACCATATTTCCAGCTGTTTTTATCCAGCCATTTAGCAAAATCAGTATCAGCAAAATCATCATAATTTATTTTATGCAAATCAAAATCTAATGCCAATCCTAATTGATGTTCACTATAACCTGCTTTTGCTACCCTTTGTGCAGTTTTTTCTGCAGCCTCTTCTTCACTCATCCCTTGATCTACTAAATCTTCTATGCCTTCATCAAATAACCGTTGTTGTTTTTCCTGGGTACGGTAACCATCTACAATAAGCATACCCTCAATACCGTCACTGGCTGCGGCATCGGTCATTTCCTGTAATTTATCCAATGCTTCCTGCTGCAAATACATTTCAGTAGACCGTACTACATATGACGCGTCATCTGAATATATTGACGGGTAATCAGCATCGGCATATTCCTCAGGAACTTTGCAATCTTTATCTATTAATATAAGATTACCTTTTGTGAGCATACTGCTCTTAATTGTAATTTCGTCTAATTCAGTATTTGCAGGCAATACTGATGTAATTATACTTTCTTCACTTTGTATATCCTGATTTAAAATATCATTATTAGAATTATTAGTTTGACTAACAATACTGCTTGAAGAATTTATTCTGTTATCATTATACTGTGCTTTTGATAATGCGGAATTTGTTATTAAAACTACCGCAATAGTTATTACTGCTGCTGCAGCAATAAAAATTCCACCGACCATTAATATTTTTGAGGTCCTTCTTTTCATTAAATATCCTCCGACATTTCTTGCAAAAGCTATTTTTTTATTTTGTAATTATTTCTTATCTAAAAGTATTTTAAATGGTGCAAAACTAAAAAAAGATCTATATTAATTTAAAAACAGGCTTATAATTATCTAAATAAAAAGATAGGGAAATTGTCTCTGATGAAGCTGGGTGCCGGGATGCAAAACAATCTCTGATAAAATGGAATTTAAGCAAATAATATATCACAGTTATTATTTTAAAAAACAACATCTGTATATAAGGAATTATTTTGCATATAACAACCATCTTTTAGATGGTTGTGCGCAGGCGCCCCACTATTTTTTCCTATTTAATGTAACATAACCAAATATATTTTAAATCAATATGGTCTTACCATTCATGATTATACAATAAACTTTTGTCGAAATTTAACCTATTGAAAACTTATTATATATTTTTCATCCAATCTTTATATTACAGGTATTACCACAGAAAATATTGTTCTCCCATTTGAACTGCTGGCAAAAATTTCACCGCCATGAAGCCGTATTATGCTGCGTGCAATAGGCAGACCTAAACCGGTACCGCCATGTTCCTGGGATCTTGATTGTTCTACTCTGTAAAATTTATCAAAAATTCTTTCTAATTTTTCATTTGGTATCTCTTCACCATAACTTATAACATGAAATATTGCAGTATTATCTCGTTTTTCTGCATATACGTCGCATATTTTGCCATCTTTTCCATATTTAATAGCATTATTAAATAAATTATCAAATACTCTTGCAAGCAAATCTCCATCACCGGAAACTAATATGTGCGACTGTATATTAAGACGGCATACCATACCAGCGCTTTGAAAAACCGGATAATATTCTTCAGCCAACTGGACAAGCAATCCGCTCATATCAATATTATCATGCTTTATAGTCATTCCGCTGTTTCCATAGCGGGTATAATCAAACAGATCGTCTATAAGCCTTTGCAGCTTTAATGATTTATTATACGCAATGGATGCATATTTTTTTGTAGTTTCCTGGGTTATTTCCTTTTCATCATTAATAAGCTGCAAATATCCGATAATAGATGTAAGCGGCGTACGAAGGTCATGAGCTACATTTGTAATCAGCTCAGCCTTATTTTCTTCCATTTCCTTTTGTTTAGCAAAAGAATACCTTAATTGTTCAGTCATTCCATTTATATTTTCTGCTAATACAGAAAATTCATCATGGCCTTTTACCGGTACTGATATATCCAAATCGCCTTTTGCTATTATATTTACCGACCGTGATATTTCATCTATATACCTTGTTGTTTTTATGCTGAGTATAAAAAATGTCGTTATAAATACCGCTATAATATAAGCTATTGATGGCGCTAATGGTCCTACACTGTTATAAAGCCCGGCAAAAAATCTTTCAACCGGCTCAAAAAAATCAGATAATACCAATATGCCCAATATGGTAAATATAGCGACCAATACGGCGATCATTAAGCTTAACATCATATACCACAGCATTTTCCATCTGAAGGTATAAAATAAATTAAATTTAATATTAATCTTCGACTTTATATCCAACACCCCAAACTGTCTTTATAAACAGCGGATTCCTAGGACTTTCCCCTAATTTCTCGCGGATATTCCTTATATGTACCATTACTGTATTATTTGAATCAAAAAATGGTTCTTTCCATATTCCTTCAAAAATTTCCTGTGTAGAAAATACTTTTCCTTTATTTTCAGCAAGCAGGCATAATATATCAAACTCAATAGGCGTTAAATTTATATTCTCACCATTTAACGATACTTTATGGTTTATTTTATCAATAGTTAAACCGCGTATAGTAATTTCCGTACTGGCCGGACCATTAGGATTAAGCTTTAAATAACGCCTTAACTGAGAATTTACACGCGCTACCAATTCCAATGGATTAAATGGTTTTGTTATATAATCGTCAGCGCCGGTATCAAGTCCCTCAATAATATCCTGGCCCTGTGATTTTGCACTTAACATTATTATTGGTATATTATATTTTTCCCGTATACGTTTACAGGTTTCTATTCCATCTACACCTGGCATCATTATATCAAGTATAACTAAATTTATATCTTCCTGTTCCATTATATGAAGGCATTCCAGTCCATTATGGGCTTTAAATACATTAAATCCTTCCTTTTCCAAATATATCCCTGCTAATTCAGCTATTTCAAAATCATCATCAGCTACAAGGATATTATTTTTTGCCTCAGGCATTATAAATACACCTCCGTCATGCAAAATATCTTTGCAATTAATCCGGAAAGCCGCGGCGTTATATTAAAAAAATTATAACGCTATTCCAATTTATATTATATAATATCTTATTCTAAATTCCAACCACTATAATTCTTAGGATTTTATTAAGTTTTATCTTTATGTATACAAGTCATATAAACAGGTGAATGATTTTATTTTAATCTGTAAATAAACTTTCAAATTATTCAAAAATTTTCACTGTTTTCTATTGCAAATTTTTAGGAAATAGTATATAATTTAAAACCAATAGATACTTTATCCATTTAAAGCGTAACGCACTAACTGTGCAAAGCATTTTTTCTGCCGCCAGGCACAGCGGCGCTATTTTATTAAAGGGGTTGTAAAATATGAGTCCTCAAGCCGTTATATGGACTGTCATCGGAATTTACATTATTTTTATGGTGGCAATCGCATTATTTAATCACAAAAGCAGTAAAAATTTAGCTGAATTTACAGTAGGCGGCAGAAATGCCGGAGCATGGCTTTCTGCTTTATCATATGGCACAGCATATTTTTCCGCTGTTATGTTTATTGGATATGCTGGCAGTACCGGATGGCAATATGGTATATGGGGTGTGCTTCCGGGTATAGGCAATGCAATATTTGGTTCTCTTTTAGCCTGGCTTGTTTTAGCTAAACGTACACGTGATGTTACAAGGCGTTTACATATTAAATCTATGCCTCAGTTTTTTGATGCTCGCTTTAAAAGCAGAGCTATGCGTTTATTCTCTTGTATAGTAATATTTGTATTTTTAATGCCATACTCAGCCTCAGTATATAAAGGACTTACTTCTGTATGCTCTGTACTATTAAATGTTGATCCTACAATATGTATGATTATTATAGCTGCAGCATCCGCTGTATTAGTAATCATTGGCGGATATTTAGCTACATTAAAAGCTGATTTTGTCCAGGGTATTATAATGATGTTCGGCGTAGTCGCTTTAATAGTAGCTGTAGTAATTTCTCCAAAGGTAGGCGGTCTTACAGAAGGTCTTAAAAATATTACACAGGCTACAAAAGAATTAAATTTAACTACTATGGACCATATTTCATTATGGGCGACAGTATTAATGACCAGTTTTGGTACATGGGGTTTGCCTCAGATGATCCATAAATATTATGGTATCCGAGATAACCGCGAAGTAAAACGCGGTACGGTCATTTCTACAGTATTTGCTTTATTAGTAGCCGGCGGCGGATATTTTATTGGTTCTTTCTCTCATCTTTTCTTCACTCAGCAACAAGTTACAGATATGGGCGGACAAGATTATATTGTACCTAATATGCTATTACAGTCGGATTTATCTAACATTTTATTAGGTGTTGTTTTAGTATTATTAATTTCAGCATCTGTTTCTACATTATCTTCTATTACTCTTACTGCATGTTCCAGTCTTACTATGGATATTTTCCCTGAAAAGATTAAAAAGAATAAAGAAAACAAAATTAAAGCTACAAAATATACAAAACTATTCTGTCTTATCTTTGTATTGCTTTCTTACATCATAGCTAATACAAATACTCCTATCCTTGATATGATGTCATATTCCTGGGGAATTATATCCGGTTCATTCTTAGCTCCATACCTTGTATCCCTTTATTGGAAACGTATCAACAGAGCCGGCGGATGGGCAGGTATAATCGGCGGTTTTGCAATAGCTATGGTTCCAGCTTTATCAAAAATTATTATGTTATGTGCAGGCAGCCCAGCAAATCCAACCGGTATTATGGGTGTATTCAATAAATTAGCAGGATTTGGCCCGCTCTTTGCATGTATTGCTATGATAGTATCGCTCATACTGGTATTTGTCGTATCAATTATTGCAGAAAAATCCGGTTCAAAAAATGCTGAACCTAATGAATTTTTCTATACCGGTTCAGTTGAAACTGTAAAATAATTAATTATTCTTGTTTTAGATAATATGATATAAAAATACACCTTGTTTTTAAGGTAATATAGCTTTTACCTCATATTATATTCAGCAAACATTGATCCAGCTTAACATAAGGGGGGCCGGGCGGCAAAGCCTTTAAAGGCTTTGCCAAAAGTGCCAAAGGCACGTATTAAAGCGCCATTTTAATGGCGCTTTGCCCGGCCCCCCCTTGTGCAAGGTACCTTTTCTATTTAATCATTTTTTAATCAGGTGTTTTTTAATTATAATATATAATATTTTTAATTATAATGTTAAAGTTCCTATTAATGAAAATATTATTTATATTAATTTGTATTTGATTAAATAATCTCTTTTCTTTTTATAATAATAAAAACCCATCTGGCTTTTATTTTTGCCATGATGGGTTTCTTCCATATTATAATAACTGTATTATAAATTAAAAATCAACATATTTTTGCATAATATTATACTTTCTGCCAAATATTCATGTTGATTATTGTATTATATTGTTGCCTAAGACGGAAATTTGTGCGCTAATATAATGAAAGCTTTATAATTTTATGGTTATTATTAAATTACAGGTAATATTTAAAAATATTTACATAAATGTCAATAGATCTAAATTACATAAAGAGGTGCTTTAAGTGTTTTTTCAAAAAGAAATTGAAACCATGCCGCGTAAAATGATTGAGGCAATCCAGCTTGAAAGATTAAAATGGATGGTATCCTATTGTTATAACCATTCACCATTTTATCATAAAAAATTAGAAGAATGCGGTATAACCTCAGGCGATAAAATAAAGACATTATCTGATATAAAATATCTTCCTATTACAACAAAGGATGATATGCGTGAAAACTATCCGTTTGGTATGATGGCTGTACCTATGAAAGATATTGTAAGAGTACATGCCTCATCCGGTACAACCGGTAAACCTACTGTCGGGGTTTATACAAAACATGACCTTGACGTGTGGTCAGATTGTGTAGCACGTTTAGTTATGGCTGGCGGCGCTACAGAAGATGATATTGTACAAATATCCTTTGGTTATGGTTTATTTACCGGCGCATTAGGTCTTCATTTTGGTCTTGAAAAAATAGGCGCTACTGTTATTCCTGCTTCTTCAGGCAATACTCAAAAGCAGCTTATGCTAATGCGTGATATGGGTGTAACCGGATTAGTAGCAACCCCATCCTATGCTTTATATCTTGGCGAATGCGTGCGTGAAAGCGAACATCCAATAGATGAATATAAGCTTCGTTTAGCCTTCTTAGGGTCCGAAGGCTGTACTCCTGAAATGCGTACCTCAATTGAAAAAAATCTTAATGTATTTGTAACCGATAACTATGGTCTTACTGAAATAGGCGGACCGGGTGCATCAGGCGAATGTGAATACCGCGAAGGCTTGCATTTTAATGAAGACCATTTCTTACCGGAAATCGTTGACCGCGATACCTTTGAACCTTTAGGCGAAGGTGAAACAGGTGAACTGCTCGTCACAACTCTGACAAAAACCGGTATGCCGGTATTGCGTTACCGTACAAAAGATATTACCCGGCTTAATTACGAGCCTTGTAAATGCGGCAGAACAGGCGTACGTATGGATAAGGTTATGGGAAGAACAGATGATATGCTTATTATAAAAGGTGTAAATGTATTCCCAAGCCAGATTGAAAGCGTACTTGTCGGCACAGAACATATTGGCCCGCATTATCAATTGGTTGTCCGCCGCGCTAATTTTATGGATAACCTGGAAGTAAAGGTAGAACTTGTAAGCGGCGATTTATTGGAAAGTTATGCTGATCTGCAAAAATTACAGCATCAAATTCATGATAATCTTAAATCAGTATTAGGCCTTGAAACAAAAGTAACTTTAGTTGAACCAAAAAGCTTAGAACGTTTTCAAGGCAAAGCTAAACGTATCTTAGATTTAAGAAATGAATAATTACTCTCTTATATTTAAATATATTTAATCTTTGAGGTATTATCTTTTTAATACAAATATTCAAATATAATTTTTATAATAAGGCCCAAAAAATTGAATTAAACATTTATTTTATATAAATAGTTATACTAAAAAGTACCGGTGATAAGGGGGCGCCTGCGCAGCGCATCTTAAAAGATGCGCTAGGACGCAAAATAATAGCTAATAATTTATTTCTGGATAAAAATATGATATAAGGTATTGTTTTAATAACAGTATTTTGATAAGAAAAATTATTTTGCGTAAAGCAGCCATATATAATATGGCTGCACGCAGGCGCCCCACTTTTGCGGTAACGTAACCTGATATGTTTTAATTATAAATATTTTTATGTTTATTTATTGATTAAAATGAATTTAGTTTAATATTAACATATGCTATATACTTTTGGAGGATACGATATTATGAAAAAACTTATGTTGGGTAATGAAGCAGTAGCCCGCGGGCTTTATGAAGCCGGCGTACGTATTGTTTCAAGCTATCCTGGTACTCCTAGTACAGAAATAACTGAATATGCTGCAAAATATGATGAAATTTACTGTGAATGGGCTTCTAATGAAAAGGTAGCCTGTGAAGTAGCTTTTGGTGCAGCTACAGGCGGTGCACGTGCATTTTCCGCTATGAAGCACGTTGGTTTAAACGTTGCAGCTGATCCACTCTTTACTTCATCTTACATAGGTTCAAATGCCGGACTTGTATTCGCAGTTGCTGATGATCCTGGTATGCATTCATCTCAAAATGAACAGGATTCTCGTCATTATGCTATTGCTTCAAAAATTCCTATGCTTGAACCTTCTGATTCAGATGAATGTCTTAGGTTTACTAAATTAGCTTTTGAAATATCCGAACAATTTGATACCCCTGTACTTTTAAGATTATCCACAAGGGTATCTCATTCCCGTTCTCTTTGTGAATTATCCGATAGGCAGGAACTGCCTTTAAAAGAATATGTTAAGAATCCGTCTAAAAATGTTATGATGCCGGCTATGGCAAAAGGAAGACATGTTTTTGTTGAACAGCGTACACGTGATTTAACTGAATATTCTGAAACAAGTAATATTAATAAGGTTGAATATAATGATACCTCAATCGGCGTAATATGCGCTGGTATTTCTTATCAATATGCAAAAGAAGCATTAGGCGATAAAGCTTCTTATCTTAAAATTGGTATGATTAATCCTATGCCAATAAAATTAATACAAGATTTTGCTGCAAAATGCGATAAAATTTATGTTATAGAACAGCTTGATCCGGTTATTGAAAAACATTGCCGTTCTATTGGCGTTAATGTTATTGGCAAAGATATGTTCTCGCTTTTAGGAGAACTTAGCCAATCAATAGTTGCGGATAAAATTTGCAATACTGTAAATCCTACAATTTCTTTGGATGATGTGCAAATACCAAACCGTCCGCCTGTTATGTGCTGTGGTTGTCCTCATAGAGGTTTGTTTTATGCATTAAAGAAAAAGAAAGTATATGTAAGCGGCGATATCGGCTGTTATACATTAGGTGCATCTGCTCCTCTTTCCGCTATAGATACTTGTCTGTGTATGGGCGGTTCTATTTCCGGATTGCATGGATTTAATACAGCCCGCGGAAATGAACAGGCTAAAAATTCTGTTGCTGTTATCGGTGACTCTACCTTTATCCATTCAGGTATAACCGGTTTAATTGATATTGCTTATAATAAAGGTATTTCTACTGTTATTATACTTGATAACTCTATCACTGGTATGACAGGTCATCAGCAGAATCCTACCACTGGTTATACAATAAAAGGCGATCCTACTTGTGCTGTAAGCCTTGAAAAATTATGCCATGCTGTTGGTATTAACAGAGTAAGGGTAGTTGACCCGTATAATCTTAAAGAAACTATGGCGGCTGTTGATGAAGAATTAGCTATAGAAGAACCGTCTGTTATTATATCCCGCCGTCCATGCGCACTTTTAAAATATGTTAAACATAAGCCTTCCCTTGTAGTTGACCAGGATAAATGCCGTGGCTGTAAAGTATGCCTGCAATTAGGTTGTCCGGCTATCAGTATGAAGGATGGCAAAGCTGTTATTGATCATACTCAATGCGTAGGCTGCGGCCTTTGTATTGATATGTGTAAATTTGGCGCTATTAAAGAGGGAGGTGTTAATTAATGAATAATGTAAAAAGTATTATGATAGTTGGCGTCGGCGGCCAGGGTACACTGCTTGCCAGCCGTTTATTAGGTAATGCTCTTATCCAGTGCGGTTATGATGTAAAAGTTTCTGAAGTACATGGTATGTCTCAAAGAGGCGGCTCGGTTGTAACCTATGTACGTTATGGCGATAAAGTATATTCACCTATTATTGAAAAAGGTGAAGCTGATGTTATCTTAGCTTTTGAACAGCTTGAAGCTGCACGTTGGCTTGCTTATTTAAAACAAGGCGGTAAAGTATTAGTTAATACCCAACAGATTGACCCTATGCCTGTTATAACAGGCGCTATGCAGTATCCTAAAGGCCTTGTTGAAAAAATAAAAGAAAAGGGTATTAATATTACTTCAATTGACGCTTTAAGTCTAGCTGAACAGGCTGGTTCATCTAAAGCTGTTAATGTTGTGCTTATTGGTATACTTGCTAAACATATGGATATTGATAAAAATATATGGCTTGAAACCATAAAATCCACTGTACCAGCTAAATTTATTGATATGAACCTTAAAGCTTTTGATTTAGGTTATAACTTTTAGTTATATTTAGGCTGATTATTACTGTATTGATTTAAATTCACCTGTATTTATATAAAAACATAACATAAAATTACATTAATTTGTACTGATAAAAGGGAGTCATGTGAAGTGATGAACTAAAGTGGGGCGCCCGCGCAGCGCATCAAAAGATGCGCTAATAGCAAAATAATAGCTAATAATTTATAGCTGGATGAGAATATGATATAAGGTATTGTTTTAAGAACAGTATCCGAATCAAGAAAATTATTTTGCGTACAGCAGCCATATAAAATATGGCTGCACGCGGGCGCCCCCCCTTGTTAACGGTACTTAAGATGAATAAATCATTATTTAATCAATAAATATAAATTTTAGTTTTCGGATATTGATTATTTTAAGTTGTTATATGTTTATATAAGTGAAATAGTTTTCATAAGCTTATAAAACTTATATATTAAATTATACTGCTTATTTAATTATTGATTCTTTTATTTTATATTAACGGCATATAATATCATAGTTTATTATTGATATATTAAAATTTTTATTATTTAGTTTTATAATGGATATCTTATAAATCCGTTCTATACAATATAATCTGAGAAGAAGGTTGTGATAAAATTGCAGAACAGATATTATACCCCAGAAGTAGAAACCGCTTCAGTTGAAGAACTGAAGGCTATACAAACCGTACGTCTTATACGTACAGTAAAGCACTGTTATAAAAACGTCCCATTTTATAAGAAAAAATTTGATGAATTAGGTATAACTCCGGATGATATAAAATCTCTGGATGATTTATCTAAGCTTCCATTTACTGTTAAGCAGGATTTAAGGGATAATTATCCGTTTGGTTTGCTTGCAGTACCTAAAGAAGATTTATATAGAATACAGGCTTCTTCTGGTACAACCGGTAAACAAACTGTTGCTGGATATACTAAAGAAGATATAGATATGTGGGGCGAATGTACTGCGCGTGCTATAGTTGCTGCCGGCGGTACAAAAGAAGATTTTATCCATGTATCATATGGCTATGGCCTTTTTACTGGTGGATTTGGCCTTCATGCTGGCGCTGAAGCTATGGGATGTACTGTTATCCCTGTATCCTCTGGTAATACTGAACGCCAGGTTAATATATTAAAAGATTTTGGTTCTGATATATTATGCTGTACTCCTTCATATGCTCTTTATATAGGCGAACATGTACGTGATAAAGGTATTGATCCAAAAACTTTAAAAGTACGTGCTGGTATATTTGGCGCTGAACCTTGGACAGATAATATGCGTAAAGAAATAGAAAAGCTTTTAGGTATAAAAGCCCATGATATTTATGGTCTTACTGAAATATGCGGCCCAGGCGTATCCTTTGAATGTGAAGAACAAACTGGTATGCATATAAACGAAGACTATTTCTTACCTGAAATAATTGATCCTGAAACCGGCAAACAATTACCTGAAGGTTCTACCGGCGAATTAGTATTTACTACTATTCAAAAATACGGTATGCCTCTTATAAGATACCGTACCCGTGATATTTGTACATTAACACGTGAAAAATGTTCCTGTGGACGTACTCTTATTAAGATGTCCCGTGTTACTGGACGTACTGATGATATGCTTATTATCCGCGGCGTTAATGTATTCCCATCTCAGGTTGAACATGTATTGCTTGAATTAGGACTTACTGCTCCTTATTATATGCTTATTGTTGATAGGCATAATAATATGGATACACTTGAAATTGAAGTTGAAATGACTGAAGAAATGTTCTCCGATTCAGTGCGTAAAATTGAAGAAACTGCTAATATTATAAAAAATGCTATGGCTTCATATTTAGGCATAACAGCCACTATAAAAATGGTTGAACCAAAATCTATTCCAAGAAGTGAAGGTAAAGCTAAAAGAATTATTGATAAACGTAAATTTATATAATTTTTATTCTTTAATTTTACATAATAGAAAGGAGTTAAATATATGCAGATAAAACAATTATCCGTATTTGTAGAAAATACTCAGGGCCGTCTTGCTGATATTACTGCTAAAATTGCTGAAGCTAATATTGATATCCGTGCACTTTCTCTTGCTGATACAACTGATTTTGGTATTCTCCGTCTTATTGTCGATAAACCGGAAGAAGCTGTACTTATTTTAAAAGAATCCGGACTTACAGTATCTCTTACTAATGTTATTGCTATTGGTATTGATGATACACCAGGCGGATTTGCTAAAGCGGTACGCGTATTAGCTAACTCTGATATAAGTATTGAATATCTTTATGCTTTTGTCAGCCGCAGTGATAATTTAGCTTATGTTATCCTTCGTGTTGAAGATAATGATAAAGCTGTGAAAGTATTAACCGAAGGCGGTATTCCTGTTGTCGGCCAGGAAGATATATTTTCAAAATAATATTTTATAAAAAAATACAGGAGCTATAGGATGAATAATTCCTATAGCTCCCTTTTTTATTGTTTATTATTATTTATTCTTGAAAAATTTTATGTATAAAAAACATAATACTAATGGTATTGCTATAACCAATTCAAAAAGCAAAAGTAATCTTAAAATATCAGGTATCATCGTAATGTGCTCCCTCCTGATGCATATATTTCAAAAATCACGGTACCACTCGCATATCTATATCCATATTCAAAGCCAAGCAAATCTGTATATTTTTGTTTAATATCAAAAACAAACCGTATAGATCTGGTCCTTCCGCCATCTAAAAGAGTGCTCTCATATGTTTGATAAGTTATCTCATTTTGAACATTTATTAGGTTATTAGCATAAATTCTGGCCGACTGCAAAGTTCCGATCATAGTACTACTGGTTTGGTTTACTGTAGCCGCTGCTGTTAAACTAATTGCTTTGCTTAATCCACTAACTCTAAAGTTTCCTGTTTTAGAAAAATTCTTTAAAGCAAACGGTGTTATTTCACTTTGCGGACCTTCTTGAATTGGAATGGCATCCGGGCCCCTGGCGGCTATCATCTCCTGCCATGCTTTTTCGCCTTCCTCTACAGTCATCATCCTCGCGACAACTGCATAATCTTCATCCTGGTAAACAATCTGCGAAGGGTTAAGCTGAACATTATCTGCGCTGACACTGAGCGCAAACGAACACATGAGCGCTGCCGCTAAAAATACAGCAAGTATTGTTTTTCCTCAGACTTGACTTTTTCACTTTTATAATATGTAATTTGTTCACCAAATTACATATATATTTTACCATGGTTAATAATTATTTACAATATTTTTAATAAAAATTTTTAATATATCATTATTATTTTATCAAAAATATTCAATATCCATACCTTAAAAAATTACGGATATCCATATATGATGAATTATATTAATTTAAATTACATCATAGCAAACATATATAAAAACAGATTTAAGCATATTTAGCTTTTTACAATATAAAAAACGTTGTCCGCTGCGTTGCCGTATAGTGGGGGCGCCTGCGCGCAGCCATATAAAATATGGCTGCTTTACGCAAAATAATTCTTCTTAATTAGGATATTGTTCTTAAAATTATCCTTATAACTATATTCTACCTATCATAATTTATTGGCTATTATTTTGCTTTAGCGCATCTTAAAAAGATGCGCTGCGCAGGCGCCCCCTCCCTAGACGGTATTTTCCCATATATGCAGCTAACTGGTATTAAATTTTTAAATTATTACAATATGAATAATTTCAATTTACGCTTACCATATATTTTAATTTATTAAAAATACTTTTTCATATCTTTGGTTTTCAGCGTTGTTCATACTATTTTTATATAGCTTATATTCTTATATTTAACATATAAATATAATGCGATCAAACATAAAAAGCCTGCCAATGATAATACCACTGGCAGGCTAAAATTATTTATATTAAAATTATTCAGCAGGAGTTTCTTCCTGAGCAGGTTCCTCAGCTACAGTCTCTGCTGCTTCAGCTGGAGTCTCAGCTTGCTGGTCAGCTTCATTCTGCGGTTCTAATAACGCACGGATAGAAAGACTTACACGTTTTCTTTCAAAATCAATATCAGTGATTTTAACAGTAACTTCCTGGCCTATGCTGAGAACATCAGAAGGTTTATCAATATGGCGATCAGCTATTTGAGAAATATGGATAAGGCCGTCAATACCAGGGATAATGTTAGCAAATGCGCCAAATTGAGTTATACCAACAATTTTAGCTTTTGTAACAGTACCGATTGGATATTTATTCTTAAGGATTTCCCATGGATTATCTTCAATTTTACGGAAACCTAAAGAAATTCTCTTTTTCTCTGCATCAAGATCTTTAATATATACGTCAACAACATCGCCGACATTTACAACTTCAGATGGATGTTTAATTCTTCCCCAACTAAGTTCAGAAATATGTATCATACCGTCTACACCGCCGATATCAACAAAAGCGCCATATTGAGTAAGTGATTTAACAACACCTGTATATTTATTGCCCACAGCAGCTTCTTTCCAGAATTTTTCAGATGCTGCTTTACGTTCTTCGCGAGCAACAACACGGATAGAACCAACAGCTCTTTTACGTCCACGGTTATTAGAAGCTTCAATAATACGGAATCTTACTTTTTTACCTATTAAATCTTCTAATGGATCATTTCTATTAAGAGTAGCCTGAGATGCAGGAACAAATATTCTTACATTGCCATAAAGAACAATAACGCCGCCTTTAATAACTTCGATTACTTTACCTTCAAGTATCTCATTATTTTCAGATGCTGCAACAATATCATCCCATTGTTTTGCTGCATCTACACGTTTTTTAGAAAGCATAATAGTGCCTTCCTGATCGTTAGTGCGCATAATGAGGAGGTCAAGAACGTCGCCTTCCTTGACGATATCCTCTGCTTTAGCACTTGGATCGTTGGAAAGCTCGTCAATCGGAATAAAGCCAGCCTGTTTACGGCCAACGTCAACCTGTACCTCAGATGGAGTGATACGGATTACCGTGCCTTTTACCCTTTCGCTTGGTGTCAGGCTTTTGAGAGATTCCTCCAAAGCTTCTTCAAAGGTCATCTCATCAAATGATTTTGCTTTAGTTTCGACTGTCTCGTTTGTTTCATTGTTGTTTATAATATCTGACATAACAACAAATACCTCCTTAATGATTGCGGCAGGAGTTGATGCACCTGCCGTAATGCCGATCCTTTCGGCCGCAGTAACTGCATTTATTGGAATTTCATCGGCTGTTTCAACATGGATTGTATTACAATTTTCACAACAAGCGTCAAATAATTTTCTAGTATTTGAGCTTTGCCTTCCCCCTATTACGATCATAAGATCAGATTTTTGTGAAAGCAATACCGCTTCATGTTGCCGTTCCGACGTAGCATTACATATTGTATCAAAAATTTTAGCGTTTGTACATACCTTTTTAATAGATTTTATACATTTTTTCCACTCATTTACCGAAAAAGTTGTTTGAGCTACCACAGAAACAGGAAAATCGACAAAATCTTCCTGTGATTTTAATAATTCTTCTAATTCATCATTATTTTTAAATACATAAGACTTGCCTTTTATATATCCTCTTATCCCATGTACTTCTGGATGCTGTTCATCTCCTGCTATAAAAATAATTTCACCTTGTTGTGATTGTTTTAGTGCTATATTATGTATCTTCTTAACAAACGGACAGGTAGCGTCTTCATAAGCAATATTATCATTTTCTAAATTATTAAATATTTCTCCCGGCACTCCATGCGAACGTATAATCGCAGTATATCCTGATGGTATTTCATCAACTGAACCGGCTATCACTACTCCTTTATTTGTTAAATCAGCTACAAGCTGCGGATTATGTATAATAGGGCCTAATGTACATACCTTTTCACCTTTATCTAATAAACTGTATACTAAATCAACCGCTCTGGATACACCAAAACAAAATCCAGCTGTATTTGCTATAGTTATAGTTTTCCCTGTAGGAAATTTTATAAATTCTCCTTTTATATAATCACTCAATTAAATTATTCCTCCAATAATCTCGCCATTTCATCCATAATAAGCTTGCTTGCTTCTCTTATCTGCGCAGTTGAATGCGGAGAATCTATCTTAAATTCTGATGGATCTATAAGTCTTCCAAATTTTACAGTAATAGGCCTAAAAAGACGTACTTTTTGATTTTTTGTCTTTATTGCCATTACCTGAATCGGAGCTCCGGTTTTTGCAGCAAATAATACAGCCCCTGCTTTTGCACGCATTAGTTTTCCATCTTTAGAACGGCCGCCTTCTGGGAATATACCCATAACTTTACCTTCGTCTAATATTTCAAACCCTGTATTTATGGCTTCCTGGTCTCCTGTCCCTCTTTTTACTGGAAATGCCCCTAAAAATTTTATTAATGCTGCAAATAATTTATTTCGAAATAATTCCTGTTTTGCCATAAAATATATCCATCTATGCATGGATAATTCCAATAATACAGGATCTAAATATGATATATGATTACAGCATAATACAACAGGACCGGTTTTTGGCATATCCTTTGGTTTTTCAAATTTCACTAACCATAACAGCTTTACAAATGGATAAGCTATATACCATAAAATCTTATGGAATATCATTTAAGATGCTCCTTTACTATTTTTATAATTGTATTAATAGATTCATCCAATGTTAATTCCGATGTATCAACAATAATAGATGTCCCAGAAGGCATAAGCGGAGCTATTTCTCTATGGGAATCCTGATAATCTCTCTTTTTAACATCCTCTAATACTTCCTGCTCTGTTACATTTCCACCTTTTTCTAATAATTCTAAATATCTTCTATGAGCTCTTTTTTCAGCGCTAGCTGTAAGAAATATTTTTACATCAGCATTAGGAAGTATTACAGTTGCTATATCTCTGCCATCCATTATAACATTATTTGTTTTCGCTATATTTCTTTGCAAATCAAGTAAAAATTCACGTACTTTTGGTATTGCAGATACATTTGATGCTGCCATTGATACTTCAGGCGTACGTATATATTCAGAAACATCATTATTATTTAATATAACCTGCTGTTTTCCATTATTATCATATTTTAAAGATATATCAATATTTTTAAGTTGTTGTGATACAGCTTGTTCATCTTTTGTATTAATACCTTGTTTTACAATATAATAACCAATTGCCCTATATAAAGCGCCTGTATCTACATAAATAAAACCTAATACTTTAGCTGCTGCTCTGGCTATTGTACTTTTACCTGCTCCAGATGGCCCGTCTATTGCAACAGAATACATTTTATTAATCCCTCCTAATATTTTCATATCTTATTATAATATCTTTTTTATTAATCTTTTATCGAGTTATATTGGTTTTTCTCAGAAAATCTAAATCACACAAAGCAAAAGAATAAATAATAAAACTAACATAAAAAAGGCAACAAATAATATAAAAGTACCGTTTATAGGGGCGCCTGCGCAGCGCATCCAAAGGATGCGCTTTACGCAAAATAATTTCTTGAGTATTTAGACTGGGTTAATAAGATAAACTAATATTGTCTTAAATACATATTATCTTTATATAACAAATTATTTTGCATGCGGCAGCCATATTTCATATGGCTGCACGCAGGCGCCCCCCTTTTTTACGATAACGTAACCAGATATGGTTTATTTAATATTATATTACATATTTTTATTTTTTATATATTGTTTGTTTAGTATAATATTGCTTTATTAATATAATTTTAAACATAATAATAGCAATATGTCAAAATACAAATAAAATTGTATTGCATTTTAATACTAGGATGTTTATATATCTCAGATTTATTTAATATGCTATATTATTTTTTTATTATGTCATCAATAGTCCTTTCTTCGTAATGTTAGTTATTATAGTATAAGTTTTTCCTAATTGGGTATTAATTTTTGTTATATACATATTGGCTTTATAACTTTGTTTTACCCAATAGAGAATGACAGAGTGCGAAAACAACGTAAAAACAAGGCGTGATATTTCAACACACGCCTTCTTTCCGCGTGGTATTAATTTTTTATCTTATCTCAGCTTATCCGTGTCTTTGCCGCGGGTCT
>JABLTR010049838.1_pt1 | contig 42284 bp, 44 predicted proteins | sample 7160071 | NCBI WGS metagenome assembly JABLTR01 (sample SAMN14651230, study PRJNA627086) | human gut metagenome | isolation source: feces | host: Homo sapiens | reverse complement strand
TTACTTCCTTAAGCAGTTCAAAACGTGAGGGCACGTCGGTCGTGGGGAAAATTTTAAGTGTTCCCTTTATTCCATGCGTCCCCGCGATCTTTCCGATTTCAAAAAAATTATCCATTTTTATGCTCCCATATCCTAAAAAAGTTAGGAGTGGCCCCCTAACTCCCTGATTATTATGCTGTTATAATTTAAAGCGCTCTTATTATCACGGGGAGCATGTTTTTGCATACTCCCCGTCTCATTTTACTGCACTATTTCCACAACAATCCTTTTATCATCATGTATTGCTGCGGCTTTAACAACAGTTCTTATAGCCTTGGCAATCCTGCCCTGCTTGCCGATAACCTTACCCATGTCATCGGGAGCGACCTTAAGCTCAAGGATTATTGAGCGTTCGCCTTTTACCTCCGATACGGAAACCTGATCAGGATTATCAACAAGGTTTTTGGCTATAACCTCCAATAATTCCTTCATAGCTGTACCTCCTGCCCGAATTATTCGATAACTCCGGCTTTTACTAATAAGGCCTTAGCTGTATCTGAAAGCTGAGCGCCTTTTGCGATCCACTCTTTAGCCTGGTCTCCGTCAACCTTTAATACTACGGGATCCTTTGTAGGATCATAGTATCCGATCTCAGCTATAGATTTACCGTTTCTTGATGTTCTCTGGTCAGCAACTACGATTCTGTAGAAGGGCGCCTTTTTAGCTCCTAATCTCTTTAATCTGATTCTTACCATTTCTAAATTCACCTCCAAAAATATTTTTGTATCTAAACGCCTTGGCGTAAATACCTTAACAAATCACCTGAAAAACGGCATCTTCATCCTGCCCTTTTTCCCCTTTGTCATTGAGTTCATCTGTTTCATCATTTTTTTCATTTCTTCAAACTGCTTGAGCAGTCTATTGACTTCGGCTATGGTCCTTCCTGAACCGTTTGCTATACGCTTCTTCCTCGGTCCGTTAAGTATCGAGGGATCCTGTCTTTCCTCTTTTGTCATTGACTGGATTATTGCCTCGATATGAGCCATTGCCTTGGGATCTACCTCAACATCATTCAGATTGTACTGGCTGAGTCCAGGTATCATTCCCAAAATGTCCTTCAAAGGACCCATCTTTTTGATCTGCTGCATCTGGTCAAGGAAATCATCAAGATCAAACTCATTGTTTCTCATCTTCTGAGCCATTTCCTGGGCCTGCTTCTCGTCATAGGCTTCCTGCGCCTTCTCTATGAGAGAGAGCACATCGCCCATTCCAAGTATCCTTGATGCCATCCTGTCGGGATGGAATGGCTCCAGGTCCTCCATCTTCTCGCCCATACCGATATACTTAATGGGCTTTCCTGTGACGCTCCTTACTGAAAGCGCTGCACCGCCTCTGGCATCACCATCAAGCTTTGTCAGGATTATTCCATCGGCTCCCAGCTGGTCATTAAAACTTTCAGCAACGGTCACCGCGTCCTGTCCTGTCATAGCATCGATGACAAGGAGTATCTCCTGGGGCTTGACAGCCTCTTTAATATTTTTCAGCTCGTCCATAAGCTCCTCATTTATGTGGAGTCGTCCGGCTGTATCTATCAAAATCACATCATATCTGTTTTTCTCAGCATAGACAAGTGATTCCTTAGCTATCTCAACAGGGCTGAGCTTATCTCCCATCTCAAATACCGGTATGCCATAGTTATTTCCTACTACCTGCAGCTGTTTGATAGCCGCCGGCCTGTAAACGTCGCAGGCTACCAGCAGTGGATTTTTTCCCTGCTTGCGAAGAAGTCCCGCAAGTTTTCCAGATGTCGTCGTTTTACCGGCACCCTGAAGACCAACCATCATATACACCGTTGGCGGCCTGTTGGCGAAGGTAAGTTTGCTCTGGGTGGAACCCATAAGCTCTATAAGCTCTTCATTAACGATCTTTATTACCTGCTGTCCGGGAGTAAGGCTTTCAAGTACCTCGCTTCCAACAGCTCTCTCGTTGACCCTGTTTACGAACTGCTTTACTATCTTATAGTTGACGTCGGCCTCAAGAAGGGCTATCTTTACCTCTCTCATGGCGTCCTTGACGTCTTTTTCAGTCAGCTTGCCTTTGCTCCTGAGCTGCTTGAATACCGACTGCAGCTTCTCGGACAAATTTTCAAAAGCCATATATTATCCTCCATTATAAGCGGTCCCAGCCAATCTCATTCAGTTATCTCATCAACTGCCTGTCTTATCTGCTCGGCTATCTTTAAAGCTCCCTCGGAAAGTTCGCTTTTTTCCTCAAGTTCATCTATCAGTTTTCTTATCCTTACCGCCGAGCTCTTATTGGCCATGAATCTTTCCACAAGCCTGAGTTTATCCTCATAGTCCGAAAGTATTTTTTCGGTCCTTTTAAGCTGGTCTCTCACAGCCTGGCGGCTGATCTCAAGTTCACCCGCTATTTCCGAAAGCGACATATCGTTCTGATAAAAAAGTTCATAGATCTCTTTCTGCTTATCCGTAAGTAATTCTCCGTAAAAATCATAAAGCAGAGTCGTTTTCAAAATGTCCACAATACTCACTCCCGTGTAAAGCTTTTTTACTTTACCTGTGATATTCTAATACAGATGAGCACCTTTGTCAAGTATTTTTACTTTACATTCAAAAATTTTTATTTTGGGGCTTGATTTCCTTTAAATCCGGGCTTTTTAAAAGAAAAACCGGTTTAAAAAAACCGGTCATAAAATATCTTCAGCCTTCATTTTCTCAAATTCAGCTTGTCTGATTTTATTGTATTTTTCTCTTCCTGTACTCCAATCTCCAAAAAATATTGTATTAAGAATAATAAAAGGAAAAACATAGTGCAGCTCAAATGGCACTATACCCGCCGTAAAGATACATATAGTACCTATTAATATACACATAGAAATTATACCGCCCCAGAGGGGATTTTTAAACCTAGTACATAAAATATATTCTATAGCCATCAATATTATGGCTATTATAAATCCGATAACTATTGTAAACATTATAAAGCTCCTCCTTAAATATCCTTAGCTTCCATTTTAGCAAGCTCTTTTTTCCTTGCTGACTGCTGGCCCTCAGCCCACATCAAAAATATTATCAATGTTGGAAACACAAGTATTTTCCAGTCTTCCTCAAAGTTGATTTTTCCGTTTATAAACAAAATTACATTCAGTATGATCCATATAAGTGGTACTATTCCTCCTAAATACCAGTATTTAGGACTTCTTCGGCAGGCCCAGCAGTGAAACACTATAACTATCGCAGCAACAGCCAGACTAATAGCAGTATTCATAATAATTCCTCCATTACATATCTCAAGGTCACATAGTTCTAATTATATCTTTCCGCAATGTCAGTGTACGTATATCCATGGTATGAAAAGTTATTATTATCAGCATTACTTCCTTTCCTGCTTATATTTATCAATTATAAGTTTTGCGGTCTCTAAATCTATTTTTGAATCAACTGCAAGTCCCTTTATAAATGTCAGAAAGGGTTCTTCTTCCTTTTGACTGCTAAGCTCTATTTTTTGTATAAGTTTATCAAGCCTAAGCCTAACGGTCGGATATGATACCTCATACATCTTTGCAATTTCCTTCAATGAGCCCGACTTTAAAACAAAATTTTTCATAAAGTTTGCATCCTCTATCTCCAGGTCAAGGATCCAGCGGGGTATTTTATCTAAGTCCATTTTAAGATTCCTTTCTTTTTATCTTTAATTATATTTATTATAACATAAATAATATTAAAGTCAATAATGATTTATATAGTAATTTTATTCAAAAAAATATAACGGCCATTATTTGGCCGCTATATGAAAGCTTTAATAAATATCTTTATTTTAATATAAAATCCGACATCTTGGTTTCCTGCCAGTCTGTATTTGTGGTGGGGTCAGCATCGGTGTAGAGCTTAAGTCCGCCCTTTCCATCAGATACGACTTTAAAATACATGTTCATTTCCTTAGGCTCAAGATACTCTTTGTAATATGTTTCATAATATGGACTTCCGTTTTCCTTGGCTTCCTTTATATAGTCAACGGTATCCGGGTCCTTATCAAAATTTTTATATACTATCTTATATGAAAGAACAGCTTCAGTACCGTCTTCATTTTCCTTATAATCTGAGATGATAAAGTCCTTTAACTCATAATACTTGGAAAATGTATCTGTCGCTTCTTTTTTAAGATACTCCTCTACCTGGTCATAGATCTTATTTTCATTCTGAACTGCTGTAAGTTCAAACTCAGCTGCTGCGTATTCTTTTCTCTTTTCTATTCCAACACCGTTTACCGAAAATTCATAAATTATTCTGTATTTTCCGGCCTCAAGGCCTTCATAGAAATTAGAAAGGATTATTTTTCTCTCGCTGCTGCTGTCAGCTTTGAGCTGATATTCTATCTCATTTATGGTCTCGCTGTTTCTGTCAACAACAGTCCATTTTCCATTTACTTCCTTATCAAGTTCAAACACCTGGGGATTATATACATAAAGCGCTCCCGGTAAGCTGCTGAACCTTGTGAACTTGAGTTTAAGATCGTCATCAGGAACTACTGACTCAGTGTTAAGCACTTCAATATTGAGGTTTTCAGACATCGTCACATTTGTGAAGTCTGTTTTAGTAGAAGTCTGTGTTTTCTTTCCTGCTGACTCATCGGCCTTATAAAGCATGGTCATAAATTCGGTTTTGGAAACTTTATTATCAGGTCTTATGGTGTTGTCTTCATACCCTGAAATAACTCCAGCACCTACAAGAGTTTTTATATCGTTTACTGCATAGTCTGATATTTTATCGCTGTCAGTAAATTTTATCTGGACTGAACTTTCTTTAAAATCGTATGTCCTTACGATAAAGGATGCTGCCTGTTCTCTAGTGAGAACCGTTTCTGCATTGGCCCTAAGGCTTCCGTCTGCTGCTTTGCTTCCGGCAAATATGCCAGCTCCATAGAGCATTATTATATCATCTGCATAGCTTTTGCTTTCAGAAAGGTCCGAAAAAGGATTATCCTTGGCGCTGCCGCTGAGTCCTGCGGCTTTGCTGAGCATTTCAGCCATCTCACCTCTTGTAAGAAATCCATTCACGTTATAATTTTCAGATATATAGCCGGCTGTTCTGCAGTATTTTACCGCTTCATCGTACCATTCGGCTCCACTGGCTGTGACTGATGCTAATGTAAGAATTACTGCAAGGGTAAGTGCTTCAAAATACTTCTTTTTCATGGTAATCCCTCCTTTATTTCTTCAAGCATACATTAAATTTTTATAAAAATCTACAATTACGCCAAATTGTAATATAATCTTAAATGTCCTGGAAATTTTGTAAATATCCTGTAATATAGACGCAAAAAAGCCGGCATAAAAGCCGGCTTATATTTATCATTATTATTCTATTATTTTGCTATTTCTGCAACTTTCTGAGATTTTCTTTCAAAAACTAATCTGTAAAGCAGTCTTACAAAGGGTCCAACATAGAATATCTGGCTGAAGAAAGCCATAGGGAAGTTCATTGCTATAGTCTGGAACCAAACTCCAACGAATCCGCTTTCAGCTGTGTCCTTAAATAAGATAGTTGCCACAAGGCTCATTATAGGGCACATAAGGCATACGATCATTGATGAGATAGCAAGGATTATGAAAACAGGTCTGTCTACACCGGGTTTCACGATACGCATTGCAAGTAAATGTGAAAGCTTATCTACAATAAAAAACTCAAGGATGAAGGCTACAGGCCACATTATCTTTAACTCTCCAAAGGCCATGGCAAATACCTGGTTTGTCATACCGCCAATATTAAGGGCGATATTGTAGCAGATCATTGCATAGACCATTACAAAGGCCATTACAGCTGTAAATACGACATTTTGAAATCTTGTTTTAGGCATAATCGAATCTCCTTTTACTTTAAATATGAAACAATAATTCCAACTTCCGCAAAATCATTCATGTGTTGTTCGTTATCATAATTAATGTACGTTTCCAATTAATACCAAAGATCTCGCAATATTTAATTTATGATATAATTTTAACAGATTTATTTTATTTGTGTAATAGTTACAAATTCCGTTTTTTTGCACGAATAATACCACAAAAATAATCAATTTTATAAACAAATATGCGTCCTCAAAAAAAATTATAGTCAAATTTGACCAAACCCATATACAAAAAAACTTCCGGAGGGATCTTTAATCCATCCGGAAGCATATTTAATATGTCATAATACGGCATCACATCAAAACCGTGGATATCATATATAAGGAAATGATAACGGAAAATATTCCGACAGCCCTTTTGAGGGGTGCAGAAGGCACCCTTGACGAAAAACGTCTTCCAAGAAGGGCACATCCCCCATAAGAAATAAATATGACAACCATATATAAGGTAAGGCTCTTAAGATCAACCCCGTCTATGTATCCCACAAATGCGGGTACAGAAACGAACAGCGAATCAAGAAGGCCAACAGCCATGGCTGCATGCACTTCCATACCCATGGTGGCAAGAAGAGGCATTACAAGTATTGGGCCTCCTGAACCGCCTATGGCACATACCGTTGATGTAACAAGACCAAAGACAAACATAAACGGTCTTGAATCCAACAGCGGGCTTCTCTTTTCTTCCTTAGCTTTTTTATTCTTTCTGCCCATGATTATGATCGATATTCCCGCTAAAAGAACTACCACATAAAGTATGAGCTTTACATTCTGAGGACTTATAAAGGAGTTGAGCTTTACCCCAAAAACAGCTCCTATGGCACTGGCGATGCAGAGCCAGCCCAATGTTTTTTTCTCCCTGGCGATACCTTCTTTGCAGCCTACCATGGCCAAAAATCCTGATAATATGAACGCCCAATAGCTCAGCGCCAGATATTCACCGACCTCAAAATTTGTAAGGGCAGCATAGAACATAGGCAGTAAAAATCCCGATATTCCACAGGCTCCCACAATAAATCCAACTATGGCATTTGCCAGTATCGTTAAAACCATCTGCATAATTTATCCCCCTGTCCCCCGTAAGCAAATGATCATTTATTGAAAAGCGCTTTTGAAAATTCCTTTGGATCAAATACCTGAAGGTCACCTATCTGCTCACCTACGCCGATATATCTAACGGGTATATTGAGCTCATTTTTGATGGCTATTACGATGCCTCCCTTGGCTGTACCATCGAGCTTAGTAAGGACGAGTCCTGTTATATCAGCAACTTCATTAAAAAGCTTGGCCTGCTGGAGGGCATTCTGTCCTGTTGTAGCATCAAGTACAAGGAATACCTCTGAATCAGCCTCGGGATATTCACGGTTTATGACCTTCGCTATCTTTTTCAGTTCTTCCATAAGATTTTTCTTATTGTGAAGTCTTCCTGCAGTATCACATATAAGCACATCGGTTTTTCTGCTCTTTGCTGCATTGACCGCATCAAATACCACCGCCGCAGGGTCTGAATTTTCCTCATGGCATATGACATCTATGCCTGAACGTTCGCCCCATATTTTGAGCTGGTCTATGGCTGCGGCCCTGAATGTATCGGCAGCCGCAAGAAGCACTTTTTTGCCCTCTGCCTTATAGTTTGCCGCAAGCTTTCCTATGGTCGTTGTCTTTCCAACTCCATTTACACCTATGACAAGTATGACGCATGGTGTTTTTATCTTGAATTCTTCTTCAACACCTTCTTCGAGTATGGCTGTTATTTCATCCTCGAGCATACCCTTTATAAGTGCAGGGTCCTCTGCCCTTTCCTTTTTTACCCTCTGTTTGAGGTTCTCTATTATTTTAAGGGTCGTATCAACTCCGAGATCAGCCATTATAAGGCTTTCTTCCAGCTCATCGAAAAGATCATCGTCAATTTTTGTGAATCCGCCGAGAACTGAATCTATTCCGCCAAATATATTTTTTCTTGTTTTTTCAAGGCCCTCAATAAGTCTGGCAAAAAAGCCCTTCCTATTCTCCTCAGCAGGAGCAGTCTCTTCTTCGGCTGTTTCTTCCTCTGCGGCGGGTCCTTCCTCAGATGTTTCTTCTTCCGCTTCTTCCGCTTCTTCCACTTCTTCCGTTTCTTTCACTTCTTCTACCGGTTCAGAAATCTCAGCCGTCTCAGCCGCATCTGCCTCATTTTCTACAGCCTGTTCCTGATCTTACGGAACTTCTTGGTCTTCCTTGCTGTTTTCATCAGAGCCATCCCTCTCGGATACACTCTTTTTCACATCGTCGTTAACTTCGTTTTCGATCTTTGTTACATTCTCCACAACTTCAATGACTACGTCTTCTCCGACTTTTTCTTCCGTTTCTTCCTCAATCTCGTCAACGGCGCTGCGGACTATTTCCTCAACGGTCTCCTCATTGCTGCTCACTGCATTTTCATTGGCATACTCAGAGCCGTCTTCTTTATAATCCTTCCCCTTTAGAAAATCAAAAAATCCCATATTTTCACTCCTTATTCTACAACTGCCTCATCAAATTTAACGGAAACTATCTTTGATACGCCCTGTTCCTGCATCGTAACACCATAAAGCACATCGGCTGCCTCCATGGTGCCCTTTCTATGGGTTATTACGATAAACTGTGTTCCCTTTGAAAATCTCTTCAGATAATCCCCAAACCTCTGTACATTGGCATCATCAAGGGCTGCCTCGATCTCATCCAGTATACAGAAGGGTGACGGCTTCATCTTAAGTATGGAGAAAAGTATGGCAATGGCCGTAAGCGCCCTCTCTCCTCCTGATAAAAGCATCATATTCTGAAGATTTTTTCCCGGCGGCTGGGCGATTATATCTATTCCTGAACCAAGAACATCATCCTCATCCAGTATTTTAAGGTATGCCCTTCCTCCGCCAAACATCTCCCTGAATACTTCACTGAAGTTTTCAGATATTATCTCAAGTTTTTCCCTGAACTGTTTTTCCATAAGCTGCGAAAGATCCTTGATTATATTTTTAAGCTTTTCCTCCGCATCCATGATGTCATTTTTCTGTTTGGTCAAAAACTCATATCTTTCCTTTGTTTCCTTATATTCATCTACAGCATTGACATTTACCGAGCCCAGCGCCCTGATGGCAGCCTTCAGCTCCCTTGCCCTTGAGGCAAGCTCTCCCGGCTCCTTATCTAAAGGAGGATATTTAAGAGCTTCAGGATATGTTATTTCATAGTTTTCCCACATATCATCATTAAGTCTCTTCTTTTCCTCGGAAAGTTTTTCTGTCTTTGCTTCAAGCCTTACCTGCTCATTTTTATATTTCAGCACAGTATCACGGCAGTCATTTATTTCCTGTTCCTTCTGGCTCAGTCTGGCAGCCTCATTTTTCCTGTTTTCAGCTGTCTCGGAAAGCTGCTTTTCGCATCTTTCCTTCTCCGCTCTGCTGCTTTTGGTCATTTCAGCAGCTTCCTCCGCTGTCTTTTTCTTTTCCTCTATCCTTGAAAGAGCAGTCTCCTTTTCCCTTTCTATTTCTTCCGTTTCTTCAAGGAGCTGACTGTTCTCGGCTTCCAGCCTGTCAAGCTCGTCTTTTCTGGCCCTGTTTTTTTCTTCAGATGACGACAGGCTGACTTTAAGAGCCGTTATCTCCTCAGCGGCAGTCGTCCTTCCGCTTTTTCCGCTTTCGGCGTCCTCTTTATATTTATTGAGCATATCCTGAAGTTTAAGTATTTCAGCCTCTGTATTTTTAAGTTCCAGAGCTGACTTTTCCCTGTCACTTTCAGCCGTTTCTTTCTGCTCGGCAAGCTGTTTTATCTCTATTTCAAAAAGCCTCAGCTTCTCTTCATTTTCCGATATTTCCTTTTTGATACCTACGACCTCACTGGTAGCTGTTATTTTCTCAAACTCCAGCTCCTTAAGGTCATTTTTCTTATCCTCTATGAGCTCATCGGCTTCTTCTGCTTTATGGGTGTTGGATTCTCTCTCAGCAGTAAGGCCGCTGCAGGCAGCCTCAAGGGCCTGGGTCTCTGTTTTAAGTGAGTCTATCTCTCTCTTTCTTCCAAAGACTCCTCCATCCTTCCTGCCAGAGCTTCCTCCTGTTATGGCTCCTCCAGGCATAAATGACTCGCCTTCCAGCGTCACGAGCCTATAGCTCTGTTTATGCCTTGCAGCAAAGCTGATGGCATTATCCATGGTATCTATCACTATTATCCTTCCAAGAAGGCTTTCTGCTATGCCTGAAAACTCCCTTTCATATTTGACAAGGTCCACAGCAGCGGCTATGACGCCATTTTCAGAAAGAAGCTGGTCCCTTTCGGCTCCCAGGCCCCTTCCCTTTACCGTAGCTATGGGAAGGAATGTGGCTCTGCCAAGCCTATGCTCCTTAAGATAATTTACAGCTGTCTTTGCGTCAGCTTCCCTTTCAACTACTATGCTCTGCATGGAGCCTCCAAGGGCCGTTTCTATGGCTGTCTCATACTTCTCCTCCGTCTTGAAAAGCTGTGCCACAGCTCCCCTTACTCCCTTAAATCCAGGATCTCCATTATCCTTGAGCTGGAGAACAGCCTTTACGGATTTGTAGTATCCGTCATGCTCCTTCTCCATGTCGCTCAATACCTTGAGCCTTGACCTTTTCTCAGTAAGTTTACGGCTCTTTTCGTTTAATCCCGTATCGATGACGGATATTATTTTTAAAAAGCCTTCCTTTTTATTTTCAAGCTTTTTGATTTCCTTATTCGTTTCTTCTATCTCGTCGCTGTTTTCCTCAAGCCTAAGCTCTGCGGAATTAAGCGCTATTTTTCTTTCCTTTAATCTGTCCTCAAGGGTATTCCTTTCTTCGGCTATCTGTTCTTCCCTTTTTGTAAACTGCTCTATTACAGCATCTGTTCTTTCCATGGATCCCTTAAGGTCAGCAGTCAGCTTTATAAACTCTATCATTTCAGCCTTATAGCTTTCTGTTTTCTGCTCATACTCTGACTGCTCATTGAGCATAACATTAAGAGCCTTCTCCTTTTCCTCTATGGAAGATCTTATTTTTTCTATCTCCTCTGAGGCTGAATTCAAAGTCTCTTTTAATTTTATGATATTATCCTCGTTTTCACTGCGTTTATCAAGCTTTGCCATTTTCTCGGCATCAAGCCTGTCATAGGATTCTTGTAAATTCTTTATCTGTTCATCTGTCAGACGGCACAGACCGTCATTCTTCTCAATAAGTCCGCTGAGCTCCGCCATCTCACGGTTGAGCTTTTCTGCCTCCGCATCAAGTGCTTCAGCCGACTCCTTTATTTTTGAGGCTTCCTCCGTAAGTTTTTCAAGAAGTCTCTCGTTATCTTCAATATTGGCCTCGTTATCCTCAAAAAGTCTCTTAACTTCTTCGATCCCCTCTTCTATCCTTTTACCGTTTATAACAAAAAGCCTTATATCGGCTTCTTTCATCTCTCCATACAGTTCAAGGTATTTCTTAGCCTTTTCGGCCTGTTTCTCAAGGGGGCCTATCTTGCTTTCTATCTCACTTATTATATCTGTTATCCTGACAAGGTTCTGCTGTTCCTTCTCCAGCTTGCCCTCGGCTTCGGCTCTCCTGTTTTTATATTTTACGATTCCGGCAGCTTCCTCAAAAAGCTGTCTCCTGTCCTCAGATTTATTGCTGAGTATCTCATCTATTTTGCCCTGGCCTATGATACTGTATCCATCACGTCCGATACCCGTATCCATGAACAGCTCATAAATATCCTTAAGGCGGCATTCCGTACCATTGATATAATATCCGCTCTCGCCTGACCTATATACCCTTCTGGTAACTGTTATCTCTGAATATTCCACAGGTATCTGTTTATCCGTGTTGTCAATGGTCATTGAAACTTCGGCAAATCCCACGGGTCTCCTATTGGCAGTGCCGGCAAATATGACATCTTCCATCTTGCCGCCCCTGAGGCTTTTTGCCCTCTGTTCGCCCAGCACCCACTTGACGGCATCGGATATATTGCTCTTTCCGCTTCCGTTAGGACCGACAACAGCGGTTATCCCCTTATTAAATTCAAGCTTTACCTTCTCCGGAAAGGATTTAAAGCCGTGCAAGTCAAGCTCCTTTAAATACATCAGCACACCTCATCAAAAAACTGATTTTCCACCGACAATACAATGCTTTGTACTGCCATAAACCTTCATGCCCTTAGCAGGCGTAAATTTTGCCTTGGAATAAAACTCTGAAGGCTCTATTACATATTCATTATTTACTTCCATTATAACAATATCCGCGTCCATTCCCGGCTTTATCTCGCCTTTATTCTTAAAACGCAGTATTTCAGCAGGTTTTTTCGACATTTTTTCCGCAAGCTGTTTCTCCGTCATTTTTCCTGTCTTGACCAAAGCCGTATAGCTCAGAGAAAATGCTGTTTCAAAGGCAGATATGCCATATACAGCCCTGTCAAACTCCCTCTGCTTATGTTCTATCCTGGCCGGCATATGTCCTGAGGCGATGGCATCTATGGTGCCGTCGCAAAGTCCTTCTGCAATGGCCTCGGTATCAGCCTTGGTCCTTAAAGGAGGTATGACCTTAGCGTATGTGTTATACTGCATGGCCGCTTCCTCTGTTATCGTAAAATAATGGGGACATGTTTCGCATGTTACATTTACGCTCCTCTTTTTAGCCATCCTCACCAGTCTGACAGCCCCCTCAGTACTTATATGGGCTATATGCAGTCTTGCTCCCGTACTTTCAGCAAGAACGATATTTCTCGCCACTATGACATCTTCCGCTTCCCTTGGCATACCGTTAAGTCCAAGTATAGTAGATACTCTTCCCTCATTCATAACGCCTATCCCTGAAAGAGAACGGTCCTCACAGTGGGTGACAACGGGCACATCGAACATCCTGGAATATATAAATATATTCCTCATAAGATTGGCATTCTCCACCGTCAGGTCTCCATCGGCTATGCCTACTGCTCCAGCCCTTATCATCTCTCCCATTTCAGATGCCTTCTCGCCTCGGCATCCTATGGTCATGCTTCCATAGGGATATATATTTACATGGGAATATTCCCTGCTCTTGGTTATTATGTATTCAACAACTGTCTTATTATCCACAGCCGGTTCCGTATCAGGTATGCACACTATGGTGGTAAATCCGCCCTTAGCTGCACTCATGGATGCTGTCTCTATGTCCTCGACACTCTCATGCCCTGGGTCGCATATGGTACAGTGCATATCTATAAATCCAGGATATACATACATTCCATCTGCATTTATTATCTCAGCGTCTTCACATTTTATATCATATCCCACTTCTGAGATCTTATCATCAACGATCAGCACATCAGCCGGCCTTTTGATATCGACCAGATCAGATACGACAAATCCATTTTTAATCAAACGCTTCACGAAGTCCGCCCCCAATCTGTGAGAGTATATAAAGCATAGCCATCCTTACGGCAACACTATTTCCTATCTGGTCATTAACGATACACTGGCGGCTGTTGACTATGCTTGTGGCTATCTCAACGCCTCTCTGTATCTGGCCCGGGTGCATGACTATGGCATCTTTTTTCGCGTACTTGAGCATGTTTTCATCTATGAGGAACATGCTCCTGTACTCATCCAGGGACGGTATGAGATTATCATCCTTGACCTGGGCTGATATCCTTGTGGATAAAATAACGTCCGCTCCATCCACAGCCTCATGGGGCTCATAACGTACTTTGACTCCGAAGCTTTCAAGCTCAGAAGGTATGAGTGTCGGCGGTCCCGAAACGCATACTTCAGCACCCAGCTTTAAAAGTCCCCAAATATTGCTCTTTGATACCCTGCTGTGGGTTATATCTCCGATTATGGCGACCTTTAATCCTTCAAAGCCGCCCTTGCTTTCCTTTATGGTAAGAAGGTCGAGGAGTGACTGGCCGGGATTTTCGTTAAATCCATCCCCAGCATTTATGACCGAGGCTTCCACACTGTCAGCTAAAAGCCTGGCGGCTCCTGACATGGGATGCCTGAGTATGATAAAATCCGCTCCCATCTGGTCTATGAGCTGTCCCATATCCTGAAGTCTTTCCTTATTCTCACTGGCTGCCGTGGCCATCATATCGACCACATTGGCACTTAGATGCTGAGCTGCCAGTTCATAGGAAAGTTTTGCCCTGGCACTGGAATCATAAAAAAGTATTATGACCGATTTCCCCTGAAGATGGGGGACCTTTTTATTTTTCTGATTTATGACAAACTTCATGGTCTCGGCAGTTTTAAGGACATAGTCCAGTTCTTCAGCAGTAAGATCACGAAGTCCCAAAAAATCCTTACGGTGCAAAAACATTTCTCCGCCTCCTTATACAGCATGCTTTCAAAATGTTGTGTTAAATCTTATATCTGCCTGCACCTGTCAAGCAGTTTTACAAAATAATCCGGCAGAGGAGACTCAAACTCCATATATTCTCCCGTGGAAGGATGTATGAACCCAAGCACCCTTGCATGGAGCACCTGCCCCTTCAAATTAAAAGGCTGCTTCTTTGGACCATAAACACTGTCACCTAAAAGCGGGTGTCCGATATAGGTCATATGCACCCTTATCTGATGTGTCCTTCCAGTCTCAAGCTGCGCCTCTATATATGTGAATTTGCCAAGTCTGTCGATAACTCTATAATGGGTAACAGCCCTTCTTCCGCCGCTTGGAACTACCGCCATCTTTTTGCGGTCCTGTGGGTTTCTTCCCAGAGGTTTATCCACTGTTCCCTCATCTTCCTTTATGTTATTATAGACAATGGCATTATATTTTCTTGTTATGGTGTGTTCCGCCAGCTGTTTTGCAAGGCTCCTATGGGCATTATTATTCTTGGCTGCCATTATGACCCCTGATGTGTCCATATCTATCCTATGGACTATACCAGGACGCAGTACGCCATTGATGCCCGAAAGGCTGTCTCCGCAGTGGTATAAAAGAGCGTTGACCAGCGTGTCCGTATAATGTCCAGGTGCCGGATGCACTACCATACCCTGGGGCTTATTTATGACAATGACATCATCATCCTCATAAAGTATATCAAGGGGTATGTCCTGGGGCAGTATCTCCAGCGGTTCCGTCTGGGGGACCGTAAGGGTGGCAACATCGCCGCTCCTTATTTTATAATTCGCCTTTACAGCCTTTCCATTTACAAGGACTCCGCCGGCATCGATTATTTTTTTGATCCCGCTTCTGGAAAGCTCCTCATAATTTTCAGCAGCAAACACATCTATTCTTTTTCCAACATCGTCCGCTTCAGCGGCAAATGTTATCATATCATTTTCCTGCATTTTTTTCTTCCTTATCGTCTTTTATCACAAACAGGACCAGTATCGCCATGGCTATGGTCCCAACGACAACATAAATATCTGCCATATTAAATACAGGCCAGGTAATGAACGTAAACTCAAAGAAGTCTACCACATATCCCCTTATGAGCCTGTCAGCCACGTTTCCTACTGCTCCGGCAAGTATGAGCATAAGCGACCATTTGAGCCATTTATATTCCCTGGTGTCTGGCATCTTGAGCATGGCGGCGATTATGACTATACATATGACCGCAGCCACAATGAGAAGCAGCCATACCTTTCCATTAAGTATGCCAAAGGCCGCCCCTCTGTTTTCCACAAAGGTAAAGTCCATAAATCCCTTTATAAAGGTAATATTCCCAATGGGCTTGAGCTTTGTCAAAGCTATATATTTTGTTGCCTGGTCGATAATAAAAAGAACTACAGCCAGTATTATTGGTATTATCATAGCATCAACCCTCTAACACCGATTCTATGGCTTCCATTACCTCATCCTTTGATACATCGGATGTCCTTATGGTACTGCCTATACTGTCGGCTATAACAAATTTCAATTTATCAGAATTTACCTTCTTATCATGGAAGAGCTGTTCATATACTGTATCTGCGTCAAGTCCAGATACGGATGTGGGCAGGTCAAAATATCTAAGGAGAGCCTTTATCTCCTCAGCCTTTTCAGCTGATATATAGCCTCTCTTTACTGACATGCCTAAAACAGCTGCCATTCCTATGGCAACGCATTCTCCATGAAGGAGCACGAATTCCTTAAGTCCCTCGACCGCATGGCCTATGGTATGGCCATAGTTGAGTATTTCTCTCTCGCCTGTGTCATGCTCATCCCTGCCAACTACACAGGCTTTCATATCACAGCATGAACGGATTATATATTTAAGGGCATCCTTATCAAAGTTTTTGATGCTCTCCTTATTTTCAAGCAGATAATTATAAAATTCCTCGGACTGGATAATGCCATATTTTATTACCTCAGCCATACCGGCGGAAAATTCCCTTACAGGAAGCGTTCCAATGGTAGATGTATTTATATAGACAAATTTAGGCTGATAAAAGGCTCCTACGACGTTTTTATATTTTCCGTAGTCGACCCCTACCTTTCCTCCAACGCTGCTGTCCACCTGGGCAAGAAGTGTTGTAGGTATCTGTATGAAGTCTATGCCCCTCATAAAAGTGGCTGCGGCAAATCCTGCCATATCTCCGACAACTCCGCCTCCAAGTCCGGCAATGACGCTTTTTCTGTCAAATTTGTTCTCCAGAAGGAAATCATAAAATCCCCTTATGGTATCCAGTGTCTTGCTTTTTTCTCCGGCTTCAAAGGTGCATACCTTTATCTCCGAAAATACCTTTCCAAGCTCCTCTGAAACAGCATTAATATAAAGCGGGGCCACATTGCTGTCAGAAATTATACATAACTTTCTGCCCTCATATCCGCATTTTAATGCCGCTTCTTCAAGTCCCTTGAAATCATCAGTAAAATATATGGGATACAATGCCGTACCCGTTTCAACAACTATATTTTCCATAAAGCTCCTCCTAAATATACCGACCGACAGTGATGACGATACGGCCTTTTTTAGTTGTGCCGCCAATTTCCATAAGAATACCTCTGCCGCTTCCCTTTAAAGAAAGTATATCCCCTTCTTTTATCATATCAGAAACACTTCTGACTGTACACCAGTTTACAGCGGCCTTCTCAGCCCTGATAAGATCCTGTGTTTCGCTCCTGGATTTTCCGAAAACAGCACCAAAAACCGTATCCGCCCTCAGGGACGATACGGTAACGTTTTTGACATCTATTTTCTTTTCCGGAAGCTTTACAAGGCTAAGGTCGGTTATGCTGGCTGATACCTTAGTGCGTCCAGCCCTTTCGAGGTTCGCGCATATATACGAAGATATGGAACTGTCGGCAAAACAGTATGCCTCTCCCTCATATACAAGAATATCGCCGAGTTTTATCCTTTCTATACCAAGGCCCAGAATTGAGCCAAGAAAATCCCTGTGGGAAAGAGACGATGCGAATTTCTGGTTATAGGTTATCTTAACCGCATCAATGGGAAAAAATATGTCATCATCATCAAAATAGTCGGGATAAAGGGCAAAGACCACCCTTTCGGCTTCATCATATCCTCCAAAAGCTTTGACCTTAAGATCCCTTATGCCTTTAAGGAGCTCAAAAGCCTTTCCTCTCATGGACGGATCAAAAAAATCCGTATAACAGACAATATGTCTTCTTAAACTTAAATCAGCCTGATCCAAAACTTTTGCCAACAAAAGCTTTTCATCAGGCTGACAATAACTTTTTAACAGAGCATGTTTATCCAAAACTTTCGTCCTTTCAAAACATAGATACTATATAAAGTAAGATCATTTGTATTATATCAAGAATGAACAGTGCAATAACTGGAGAAAAATCCAGCATCATTCCTCCGCCAAGCGGAGACTTGTCCATCATTCTCTTAACAGGTCCAAGTATTGGGTCCGTAAGAGTATGTATCAGCCTGCCTATGGATGAATATGCCGAGCCCGGTATCCAGGACATAAGCACTCTGATAACTATCAATATGTATAAAATTCTGAAAAACACATTGATGGCCTCTGTAAGCAGTATACTCATGGCACACCTCCAGTAAAATTATTTACCCTGGCTCACCCATGGAAGAATAACGCTTTTACTGAGCTTAGGTTCTTCTCTTGTATCACTTGAAATATCAAAATTTACGGGCGCAATAATAAAAATATTGCTTGATACACGCTGGATAGAACCATCAAGCGAATAACATGTACCGCTTAAAAAGTCCATTATTCTCTGAGCTACAGGATATTCCACCCTTTCAAGATTGACAACAACGGGTCTTTTTGCCTTGATGTTGTCACAAATTCCCTGTGCATCTTCGTAACACTCAGGCTTCATGATAACTACCTGCTGTGTGTTCTGAGTGCTTTTAAAATCAACAACCTGGGGCTGTGTCTGGCTTCTTCTTGAAGATCTTGGTGCAGAATAGTCAACGTTTTCTCTTTCTCTGGATTCACGCTGGCTTACTTCCCTTCTTTCTCTTGTATGGGGGCGGTATTCTTCTATATCTTCATCTTCATATTCATCATAATCGTCCTCATATTCATCATCATAAGGTCCTGCTATAAAATCCTTGATTTTGTCTACAAATTTTGCCACAGCCATTTCCTCCTAATAATATGGTTTATTTATTTTTGGCTCTTATTTATTATAGTTTCTCTTGCCGAATATTCCAGTACCGACCCTGACGATGGTGGCACCTTCCTCAACGGCGGTAATATAATCGCCGGTCATACCCATAGATAAAACATCCATGTTTATATTATTAATATTTTCGCCGTTAATGTCAACCAATAATTTCTTCATATTCCTGAAATAAACCCTGTTTTCTTCTCCGTTTTCGACATTAGGCGCCACTGTCATAAGTCCTCTTACCCTGATGTTTTCAAGGTTTGAGATACTTCTTATGAACTCCTCAGTATCCTCCGGCATAATGCCAAATTTCGACTCTTCTTTAGCCATATTTATCTCAACAAGTATATCGGCGACAACTCCGTGCTTTTTAGCCTGCTTGTCTATTTCCTCAGCAAGCTTAAGGCTCTCTACTGAATGTATCAGTTTGACCTTATCTATTATATATTTAACTTTGTTTGTCTGCAAGTGTCCAATTAAATGCCACTTTACATCAGGCCCCATGGGTTCATATTTTTCCATTATTTCCTGAACTCTGTTTTCTCCGAGTTCGTCAAGGCCTTCTGCCACGGCAGCCTTGATCCTGGGTACATCCACCGTCTTTGAAACAGCAAGAAGCAGTACATCCTTTGGATCTCTTCCAGCACGTTTTGCCGCATTGTCAATATTTTCCCTTATGCTTTTTATATTTTCTGCTATATATTCATATTCCGGCATAAAACCACTCCTTTCCGGAAGAAAATATTCTTATATATCTTCATTAATATAACTCGTCGCCTTCATTTATATCTGAGGCGTTTACAACTATCTTATCATAGGCCTTGAGCGAAGACGAGGAAGGATCAGCAATGGTATACTGGCTGTTCTGTCCAAGCACCGTTATACCGGCAAACTCAGCATATGCTCCATTTGCAGTGAGCACTCCTACCTGGGTAGAAACTTCGCTTATGGTATATTCCACAGCGGTCTCACCGGTGCCGTTTAGGATTATGTCACCGATCTTGAGCGTATCAAAGTCCTGTCTGATATATGAAAATTCATCATCACTGGACTCTATCTCCACCTTGACCAGTTCATCCTTGCCATTCACACGCTTAACAACGCTGGTGCCGTTTAAGCTCTCCGAAACACAGCCAGATGGTATCTTCAAAAATGTTTTCTCGATAATGGCCGTATTAGGTATCTTAAGGCCCTGATATGAGCTGTCAGTTATATAAAATTCAAGCGTACGCACGTTCAGGAAATCCTGAATGTTTTTATCCGTCTTAAAGACGACATACGTCTTGGAATCTCCCGCTGTCATTGAAGCGATCTGAAAATCTACCGAAATCTCAGATTTATCGACAACGCCCCTTATGGTCTTGGAATCTCCTTCCTGCCAATCAGAAGCTATGGAATTTTCTATGTATGCACAAATATACCAGGTGTTGCTCCTGACGATCTTAAACGCAGGACTGCCCGCATCAATGGTCGTTGTTTTTGACATATACTTAATGTCATATGAAGCATTGATGTCCTTCTCTGTTATATTTGCCAGGGTATCCGGAGTGAATTTTTCCTCATTTCCATCACTTGAAAGGACGAGTATTCCTGATTCCGGAGCGGAAAGGCTTTCAAGGCTGTTTGCCAGCTGGCTGGCATAGGTCTCTCTTTCTGCCGCCATGGAATCCGAACTTTCACTGTTTTCACTGATCCATATATCAGTTCTTATATCCATCTGCGTCTGAACAGCACTGCGCATGGTATATACATCATTATAGTTTCCAAGGGTTATCCTCGTCTGGGCCGATGCCACTGACGCCGCGATACTGTTTTCAACGCTATTTATTTCATCTTTATATTTAGATATGTCTATCTTATTTTTCTGTGTTTCTATTATGTTCTCATCAATGGTCTGAAGCTTGTCCTCAGCAGACTTTGATGACTCACTCTCACTAATCGTGCATACGGCGGCATTCTTTTTTATTTTGTCACCCTCTGCATAATTAAATGAAGGCTGTCCAGTTTTTGACGCCGTCACAACATATTCGTCCCTTACCACTATCCCGTTAAAGGAATTTGGTATATCTATAGTACCATAATCAACTGTATCAATATTAATGGTAGAGCTTCCCGAAACGAAATCCACTGTATATTTCACCATATATATAAGTATTATGGCAAAAAGTACGATGGTCATAACATTTATCGGAGAGCCCCTTCTTCTGCCGCTTTTTTTGCCGCCGCCATTTCTGCTGCCGCTGTAAACGACCGCCGACTTAACATCATCGCTGCCCCTGCGCTTTACCATCTTCTTCTTTTTACGCTCTGCCATAGGCAACTCTCCCATACAATTAACATTGGATTTACAAATTTTAATTATACTGCATTTTCCTCATTTAGTAAACCTAATTATATCTTAAAATTATATTATTATACTAAAAGGCCGACTGCCGCTGAAGCATAATCGACCTTTTTTAACAATATTTATTATCTTTTTCTTTCCAGCTCTATGCTGTCGATATCAAATACACTTATGGCATCGATACTGTTCTTTTCCTTGGAAAGCTTTCCGTATTTATCCACCTGGGTCACATCCTTGGGACCATGGGAAAGGGAAGCCGCTCCGCCTATACAGCCGCATTTGCATGCCATTCCCTCAATGAAATTGGCGTCCAGTTTTCCAGCCTTGGCAAGTCTGAGTATCTTTGTACAGGCATCCAGGCCATCAGCTGCTACCGGCTTGAACTCTATATCCATTTTTTCATGCTCTACGACCTGTTTTACAGCCTCTGTTACACCGCCGCTTCTGGCAAATATCCTTCCATAGAAAGATGCGTTGTCAAGGGCACTGTCCTCACATTCCTCAAGGTTGATATTCATGGCGTCGAGCATAGCTGCCAGCTCCTCAAATGTGATGACAAGATCCACGGCATCCTTAAGATCCTCTTTCTTTATTTCCATCTTTTTAGCTGTACAAGGTCCAATGAAAACTATCTTTGCCGTCTCATCAGTGCTCTTTATAAGTCTTGCCGCTGCTATCATAGGTGAAACTGTATTTGATACATGTCCCATAAGATCAGGGAATGCCTTGCTGACATAATCTACAAATGCCGGACAGCAGCTGGTAGTTTTCCACTTCATTTCCTCCACAGTCTCAGCAAATTCATGGGCCTCATGGTATGAAACTATATCAGCTCCAAGGGCTGCCTCAACGGCATGGAAAAATCCTATCTTCTCTATGCCCGCAATGACCTGCTCTATCCTGGCATTGGTGAACTGGGATGAGATGGCCGGAGCGATTATGGCATATACCTTATATTTTGTATTATTTTCTGAATCTTTCAATAACTTGAGCACATCAAGTACGAACGGTTTGTCAACGATGGCTCCAAAGGGACACATATGTACACAGGCTCCACATGATACACATTTGCTGTCATCGATATAGGCTTTCCTGTCCTCATCTATCTTTATGGCTCCAATCTCGCATGAACGTATGCAGGGACGCTGCACATCGCTTATGGCATTGAAGGGGCAGGCCGCATGGCATCTGCCACACTCGATACAGAGATTCTGGTTTATGTAAGCATGCTGATTTACGATAAAAATGGCGTTTTTAGGGCAGGCCTCCACACATTTATGGGCAAGACAGCCTCGGCAGGCCTCTGTTACCATAAATCTGTTGACCGGACATTCATCACATGCATCAGGAAGGATATTTATGACATTCGTTCCCTTAAGGGGCTCAATGGCATTTTTAGCCCTTTCCTTTATAATATGCCTTTCCTTATAAATACAGCATCTTGTAACGGGCTTAGGTCCGGGGACAAGTTTTTCCGCTATGGCATCAAGGGAGTTGTCCAGCGTACCGTTTATAAATCTTTCGGTTATTTCCTTGTTTACAAGATATTTTGTAAACTGCACGTTGCTCTCAAATTTTTTAATATTCATAATTTACCTCGATCAAATATATGTTACTTCCACGTCTTTTCCCATCTTCTCAAGCAGTGTTTTAAATTCATTCATCTGATTTATTTTAAATACAAAATCCATTTTAAAGGCAAGATCCTGATGGGCGGGATTTATTGCCGTACCCTGATATATCTTTACTCCGTCACAGTCCTCTATGAGAAGCCTTGCAAGCATGGCTGCCGCATTGTTTTCATGGAGCCTGGAATCAAGTTTCGGATTATAGTCGGGCTTTACATATTCTCTCAATATATCTATGGCCTTTGAAAGGGTTATTACCCCCTCAGTGACCAGTTCAATTCCTTCTATCTTCGCTATGGGCGGTATGTCCATGGTCATGGTGTCCATATCGAAATCCATTTCCCTGCCAAGGAGCCTTGATGCTATCTGTGCCGTTGTTCCTCCGCATATAACTACCTTTTCTCCTGAGCGAAGCACCTTTTCAAATACTTCTGTATCATTTTTCCTATCCCTGGGCGGTCCAAAAAACAGATTTATGACCTGCTGTTCCTTTATTTTTACCGCCAGCACCGATGTGTCATCTCCCGGCTCATTTTCATAAAGGTCATTGCAGCAGTCCAGTACATTGCTGACTACGTCCTTTGTGGATATGTCATCCTTAGACAGGTCCCTTAAATATGTGTTTACATTGACCCACTCCCAGCCAAGGTCAAGGGAATGTCCTACTCCTGCATGGACAACGCCGTCGCTTACTGCAACAAGCATTGTGTCCTTATCCATCTTGAATCGGCTTTCATATATGTTTTTATCCCCTACCACCTTGAGAGTTTTTTCGATGGGTATATCCTTTCCGTTTTTATGAAGAAATATGGAAGGATTATCAAACTCCGCCACATAGGCGTCGCCGTCTCGGAATATCTTTATAAGCGTAAAGGTGGAATATGCAAGATGTCTCTGACGGCATACAGGAAGGGTATGGACTATGGTGTCTATGGTCTCCTCCAGTGTTGCTCCTTCCCTGAGCATGGTCAGGGCTATGTTTGATGTGAGGGTGGAAAGGATGTTAGCCTTTACACCGCTTCCAAGGCCGTCAGCCAGGACAAATATTTTACAGTCCTTAAGATTAGCCTGCTTAATACAGTCGCCGCAGAGTTCCTCATTGTATTTTTTTAAACTGTTGTATGAAGCATCAATAAAATACAAATCACTCACCCTCTTTAAGCACGACTTTTTTGAGCCTGTTGAGCGCCACCTTTGTTTCCGCTGTTGTCTCTCCCAGCAGTGAGGCTATCTCCTGGGCTACCATCATCTGCTTGTCGATTACGTTCTGGGCTACGTCAACAGTGCTGAGTCTTAATTTTTCAAGTTCGGCCCTTCTCTTTTCATCGGCCGTTATATCCTGTATGGTCACCATGAAGTTTCTTTCTTCCTTCATGTACATTATGTTCATCAGTCCCGTAAAGCCGAATTTTTCGATGCTTATTTTCTCACCGACGATATCATTTCCGCTCTCCAGCACTTTTTTGAAATATTCTTCAGGAATAAATTCCGAAGCGTTCATTCCAACGGCATCGGCCATTTTAATTTTTGACACCTTTTCCATGGCAGGGTTTATCCTCAATACCTTAAGATCCATATCGGCAATTATTATTGAGTTCCTTGCCGCAAGGAATATGGCACTGGTCATGGTCTCGGCTTTACGCTTCATATAGGGCATACACATATTTATCTGCGCCATTCCCCCAAGGACAGCCTCAGCCTTCTCCCTGCATGAATTATATCCGCAGGCTCCACAGTCAAGCTCATCGGCTCTGCTGTTTTTGCCCATTTTTATGAGTACTTCCTTTATCTCCTCATCGGAGTATTTTTCCTTCTTTATTTCCATGGGTGAAAATAATGTGGTGAAATCAACTCCTGACCAGTTTATGACCTCATCGTTTTCTTCTCCGCCCATTAATTTCTGTCTTGTGTCAACATGCTTTCTAAGTTTCTGAAGGCTTAAAAACATGTTCGTATTATTCCCATGCATAAACGGTCCGTTCAGGCATGAACCGTGGCATATGGCTATATCAGCCATGGTCCTGTCAAGTATACCGTCCTTCATGGCCTCCAGAAGCTCTGCCGTCTGCTCAGCTCCATCAATGGAAACTACGCTGTAATTAAGACTGGAAGCTTTAACAAGGAGCCTGTCGCAGGTTTTTCCTGGCATGGCATAGTTTTTCCTCTCACTTCCGGATACTCTGTCGGGAAGTTTAGGCTCAAGCTTTGTATAATCGATAAAGCTTACCCTCATCATCCTTACGGCTTCGGTAAAACTTATGGCGGCATCAAGACATGTTATCTCTGATTCCAGTGTCTCATATCTCCTGCTGAGGCAGGGGCCTATATATACGGTATAAATATCTTTATCCTTGTTTTTTATAAGCCTTGCCAGAGCCACCGACGGAGAGATGACAGGCATTAAATATTTTACCAGTTCTGGATAATATTTACATACATAAAGATAGGCTGAAGGACAGCTGGATGTTATCATATATTTCAGATTTCTGTGTTCCTCCATATATTCCATCTGTTCTTCGGTAATCCTTGCAGTTGCCGCAGCCACTTCCTGGACAGTGGCAAATCCAAGTTTTTTAAGACCGGCTACAAACTTCTCAGGCTCATCGAACATGGCCAGGTATGAGGAGTCAATGACTGCCGCAGTTTTAACACCATTTTTTATCCTGCCGTATACATCGGCATAATCGTTATCCGCATTTCTGACATGTTTTGGACATACAACAAAGCATTGCCCGCAGGCAATGCATTTATCCATATCTATCTCAGCTTTTCCGCTCTGAAAACGAATGGCTTTGACCGGGCAATACCTGATGCATTTATAGCAGTTCTTACAGTTATCGCTCATTAGATCAAACATTCTTATCATATCAGATGGACTCCTTTATTACTGTGTTATAAAACTCCTCTGCTGTTGCAGGCTGAAGAGAATACATCTTGTCATCATAAGTTGTAGCTACTGCACCTTCACAGTTTCCAAGGCAGAAAGATGCCTTTACAGCTACCTTATCAGAATTGCCGTCCCTCTCTATAGCTTTCTTAAGAATATTTATAATCTCATAAGAGCCTTTTAAATGACAGGCACTTCCAATACATACTTTACAAGTTTTCATCAGAAAGACCTCCTTATTATTTTTACATTCGTATATATTATAGCAAATAAGACCTGCTTGTCAAAGGTCTGGCGTCATTAAAATAGCATAATCATAGCAAAAAAATGACACGAATTTCACACCCTGTTTTAAACACTTTTTATATGAATTTTTAAAGATCGATATCCAGTTCCACAGGGCAGTGGTCGCTTCCCATCACATCAGAATGTATCTTTGCCGCCAGGAGCTTGTCCTCAAGCCTTTTTGACACGATATAATAGTCGATCCTCCATCCGGCGTTTTTCTCACGGGCTTTGAATCTATAGCTCCACCAGGAATAGGCCCCTGTCACATCAGGATAAAAATACCTGAAAGTATCTATATATCCAGAGGCGAGAAGTTCAGTCATTTTTCCCCTTTCCTCGTCAGTGAATCCGGCATTTCTTCTATTGGTGGCGGGATTTTTAAGGTCGATCTCATTGTGGGCCACATTGAGGTCTCCAGTGATTATTACAGGTTTTACCTGGTCCAGTTCATTTATATAATCCCTGAAATCATCTTCCCATTTCATCCTATAGTCCAGCCTTGCGTTTTCGCTCTGGGAATTTGGTGTGTATACAGTTATATGGTAAAAATTTTCAAATTCAAGGGTTATCATCCTTCCCTCTTTATCATGTTCATCTATGCCCATTCCATATACCACATCCAGGGGTTTCTGCTTTGTGAAAACTGCTACCCCTGAGTATCCCTTTCTCTGGGCGTAATTCCAGTAGGCATAGTATCCCTCAGGAGCAAAGTCTATCTGTCCTTCCTGGAGCTTTGTCTCCTGGATAGAAAAAATATCCGCATCGGTCTCTTTAAAATAGTCTTCAAAGCCCTTTGTAACGCAGGCTCTCAGGCCGTTAACATTCCATGATATCATTTTCATAAATATCACCTCATCATTTATTGAAAACAGTATTTAAAAGTGTTACTATATCTTTAATTATTTTCCGGCCATCCGGCCGTTTAAATATATAATAAAGGAGCTGATCCCATTGAAAATATCTCTTGCACAGACAGACATCGTCTGGGAAGACAAAAAAGCCAATGAAAAAACAGCAGAAAAAATGATAAGCCAGGCAGCAGCTGAAGGTTCTGAACTCATTATTTTCCCAGAAATGTCCCTGACAGGCTTTTCCATGAATTTAGACCTCATATCTGAACCTGAAAACGATTCGGAAACCATCCGTTTCTTTTCAGAACAGGCCAGAAGAAATAAAATATTTATATCCTTTGGCATATCCATAAAATCAGATGACGGAAACTTCTACAACCAGGCTATAACAGTAGATAAAAACGGAAAAGTAGTATCCGTTTATTCCAAAATACATCCCTACTCCCATGGAGCTGAAAAATTCTATACAGGCGGAGACAGCATATCATGGTTTGACCTCAACGGGGTCACCACATCACCATTTATATGCTACGATGTACGTTTTCCTGAAATATTCCAGATAGCTTCCGCAAAAAGCAAACTCATCATTGTTCTTGCCAGCTGGCCCGATGTAAGGATAGAATATTTTGACATTCTTCTCAAGGCTAGAGCTATCGAAAATCAGTCTTTCATAGCCGCCGTAAACCGCACTGGCCATGAAATGAAGTATGGATACACCGGCCATTCACAGATAATCAATCCCAGAGGCAGGCTCATCACCGAAATACGCGAAGACGAGGCTCTCATCACCGCGGACATCGATATAAAAGAGGCGGACGAATTCCGTCAGGAATATGACGTAAAACGTGACCGCCATCCCAATATTTACAAAAAATACTGGTAAAAACAAAAGTATAAATGTATCAGTCAAGCTTTACAAGCTCTATCCCAGCCTCGCCAAGCATTTCAAGTGAAAGGGCATCGGGATAGCTGTCCTTATAAACGATCCTTTTTATTCCGGCATTTATACACATTTTAGCACATATTACACACGGCTGATTGGTAACATATATCGTGGCTCCGTCAGTCGTGTTTCCTATTCTTGCGGCCTGTATTATGGCGTTCTGCTCAGCATGAAGGGCTCTGCAGAGTTCATGTCTTTCTCCTGAAGGTATGTTATGCTCCTGTCTGTAACAGCTTCCTATTTCCGTACAGTGCCTGCATCCTGAAGGCGCTCCGTTATAACCTGTTGTTATTATCCTGTTGTCCTTTACAATAACAGCACCGATCTGGCGTCTCATGCAGGTCGATCTTGTTTTTACTATTTCAGCGATTTCCATAAAATATTCGTCCCAGCTTACTCGCATTTGTATTCCTCCTAAATATTTTTCAATCATTTATTTTCAATAGTATATCAGAAAAAAAAGCAATAAAAAACCTCTTTTATAAAAAAGAGGTTTTTCCTTTGACAAAGCGGGGATAGGATGCTTTGGCTTATACCATTAAATTCATTTTCTTAGCTTCAAACAGAAGTTCGTCTCTAAACTTAGGATGAGCTATATCAATAAGAGCCTTTGCTCTCTGTCCGGCTGTTTTTCCTCTAAGGCCGGCAATACCATATTCTGTTACAACATAGTCGATATCATTCTTTGTTGTTGTAACGGCAGCACCAGGAGTAAGGATAGGTTTGATCTTGCTTATGGTTCCGCCCTTTGCTGTGGAATTCATAGCGATAAAGCTCTTTCCTCCCTTTGAAATGAAACTTCCTCTTACGAAGTCGAGCTGTCCGCCGCTTCCGCTGTAGTGCTTCCAGCCGATGGACTCTGAACATACCTGTCCAAGGAAATCGATCTCAAGGCCTGCATTTATTGAAACGAAATTATCGAGTTTTCCGATCACATAGGGATCATTTACATAGTCAACTCCGTGGAGTTCAACAGAACGGTTATCATCAAGGAAATCATACATTCTCTTTGAGCCCCAGCAGAATGCTGCAACGGTCTTGCCAACATCTATGTTCTTTTTCATATTTGTAACAGCACCAGCCTCGATAAGGTCTACCATACTGTCTGTGAACATTTCTGTATGTATTCCAAGATCCTTCTTATCAAGAAGAAGTTTTCCTACGGCATTGGGAACTTCTCCGATACCAAACTGGATAGTTGCTCCATTGGGGATCATTTCAGCGATCATAGCGCCCATTCTCTTACTGTTTTCAGAAAGAGGAAGTTCATCAAGGGTAGGCATAGGATATGATGCCTCGCATACTGCTGTAGCCTGTGAAATATGAACTACATGAGTACCCATAACTCTGGGCACCTGGTCATTTACTTCCAGGAAAACATATTTTGCTCTTTCAAGCTGTGCCAGTGTCTCAGCAGCAACAAGTCCAAATGAGAAAAATCCATGCTTATCCATGGGTGATACAGTAGCATAGAAAACATCAAGTTTGGGGACCTTTTCTCTCCAGAGATAAGGCACCTGGCTGTAATGCGCGGGCATATAGTCGAAACGTCCTTCAAGGACACCTGCTCTTGACGCTGCTGTTGTAAACCATGAAACGTGATAATATTTTCCTGCAAGCTCAGGGTCAAGATAGTCTCCGCCTCCAGGTGAAAGTATGCTGTGATGCTGAACATTTTTGATCTCGTCTCTTCTTGCCCTTTCTCCAATGGCATGAACGATGGTCTTAGGCTCAGCCATACATGTAGGACATGCACATACGAAATCATCCTCAATATATTCTGCTATTTCTTCTGCTGTTCTGAGTTTTGCTTTATATATTCCGAGGTATCTGTTATTGGGTTCCATATTATATTCCATATTTCTTCTCCTTTCGAGGCGTTTGCCACCGTATTTTCTTATAATTAACATTTTACATATTTCAAGTTATTTGTACAGTATTTTTTTACAAACACTTATAGCAAATACATAAAATTAACGAAATAATATACAAAAATTCATAAATTTAACCGTTGTTTGTTTATTAATTAACAACAAAATATATTAAATTATGGCAGTACTCTCGTATTATTTTTTGAATTTTTTATAAAAATGAGTGTTCAATAAAACTTTAAACTTGAAAAATATCGATAAAAATAACAAATTTTCGTATTCTGAGCCAGTTTCAAGTTGTCTGATAACATATTTTTTATTTAAAATAGTTTGATTTAATGAAAATAAGAGATATACTGAATTTCAGTAAAAGATGCATTTTCAGGGGGGATATACTATGACGGAAGTCGCAGCTGCCTTTATTGAAAACAATGGAAAAATTTTGATATGCAAAAGACCTCCAGGAAAAAACTGCGCCTATATGTGGGAATTTCCAGGAGGCAAAATTGAAAATGGAGAGACTCCCATGCAGGCCCTCTGCCGTGAATGTATGGAGGAACTGGGAATAAAAATATCAGTCGGAAATGCCCTTGCTGATACGGTTTACCAATATACTTCGACGACCGTACATCTAACCTTGTTTGAAGCCAGGATCACCAGCGGTGTTCCTTTAAAATTTGAACATCTTGAAATTTTATGGGTGGATAAAAATGATTTCCATAAATATGATTTCTGCCCGGCTGACAAAAAGTTGATCGAAAACTTAAAAATTTGAATTTTTGAATTCTTTTTCGCCAAAAATATTAAACAAAAATCAAGGGCCGCCCTGAGTGTAAAATCAGGCGGCTCCTTTTTTGTCTGACATTAAACGTATATTTTATTCCTTTTCTTCCTCATCGATTATTCCTGATTCCACTCCCAGGAACATCTTTTCAGAAATATCTGAGCTTATGCTCTCCACACTCTTGAGCTTTCTCTGTATCTGTCTGGTCCTTACTCCCACAAGGTTGTCCAGCTCACGGTTAGCCTCTTCAAGCCTCTTCTGGGTCTTTTCAAGGACAGCACCAAACTTATTGAACTCCGTCTTTACAGCTCCAAGTACTTCCCATACTTCCCCGCTCCTCTTCTGGATGGCAAATGTTCTAAATCCCATCTGAAGGCTGTTCAAAAGCGCTGCCATGGTGCTTGGTCCAGCAATGTTTACACGGTATGTCCTCTGAAGTTCCTCCACCAGGCCTCTGTTTACTACCTCAGCGTAAAGCCCCTCAAAGGGCAGGAACATTATGGCAAAATCCGTTGTATTGGGTGGATCTATGTATTTGTCGCTTATGTCTTTTGCAAAGCTCTTTATCCTCTGGGTAAGTATTTTTACCGCCTCATTGACAGCATCCTTGTTGCCACTGTCATAGGCCTCAGTGAGATTTATATAGGCGTCTCCAGGGAATTTAGAGTCTATGGGAAGATATATACCCTTTCCGTCCTCTGTAGGTATTTTTACCGCGTATTCTACGGGATTTTTGCTTCCCTTTTTAGTTACGAAATTCGTCTCATACTGCTCAGGTGAAAGTATCTCCTCAAGTATGGCTCCAAGCTGTATCTCCCCTAAAATACCCCTTGTCTTTACGTTTGAAAGCACCTTCTTTAAGTCGCCTACTCCATTGGCCAGGTTCTGCATCTCTCCCAGACCTTTATATACCTGCTCAAGCTGGGTATTTACAAGCTCAAAGGATTTGGATATTCTCTCTTCCAGTGTCTTCTGGAGCTTTTCATCAACCACGTTCCTCATTTCATCCAGCTTTTTGTTATTGTCCTCCTGTATGCCAGTAAGCTTTGTTTCCACTGTCTTTCTTATGGCTTCCAGCTTATTCTCGCTTTCAAGGGATGATGTCTTAAGCCTTTCCTCTATATTCGTGCTCATCTGGGTGAGCTGCTTAGTTATGGCGGTATGTATGCTTTCTATCTGTTTTACAGTGTTTTCACCGCTGCTTTTAATGCTGTTGTTCTGCATTTCTCCATAGCTTCTCTGGCTTTCCATGACCATATTTCCCAGAGATTTTATGTTGTTCTGAATGGATTCTGATATTTCCTTTCTTAATATACTGCTGCTGTTTGCTGATTCCAGCTTGAGATTTTTTATATCATCATTTATTCTGTTTAAACTATCCTTGACGCCGCTTATTTCCTCACCAAGTTTTATCAGCTGTTCGCTGTCCTTTCCCTGGCCGGCATCTGATGATCTTTTAAGCATCCCTATGATTATGATTGTCTGTATGACTATCAAGACTATGATTATTATTTCCATTTTATTCTCCCTTCTTTTTTTCTGCAGGATATTTATTAATTATAGCATAAATTTTTTTAATAAAAAATTCTATATTACCTTTTATTGATAATTTTGTATCCAAATATTTATCCTTTATGTTGTCTCCATTTGATTTCTCTGGTAGAATTGTTAGGTATCTCGCTTATTATCTATCTAAAGGAGAAGTTTCATGAGCATTTTAAATGTAGAAAAACTTAGTCACGGTTTTGGTGACAGAGCTATTTTCAAAGACGTGTCATTCAGGCTTTTAAAGGGTGAACATGTCGGCTTTGTTGGAGCCAATGGTGAAGGAAAGTCAACATTTATGAATATAATCACAGGCAGCCTTATGCCTGATGAGGGAAAAATAGAATGGGCTAAAAACGTCCGTGTCGGTTATCTTGACCAGCATACAGTTCTGGAAAAGGGCCAGACCATAAGGGATGTCCTCAAATCAGCCTTCAGCTTTCTTTTTGATCTGGAAGCAGAAATGAACGCATACTATGCCGAAATGGCCGATGCCGATGAAGACAGGATGAACTTTCTCATGGAGGAGACCGGAAGCATTCAGGACCTTCTTGAGCATCATGACTTTTATGTGATCGATTCAAAAGTTGAAGAAATAGGCCGTGCCCTTGGTCTGACAGATATAGGCCTCGACCAGGATGTCACAGAACTATCAGGTGGGCAGCGTACAAAGGTACTTATGGGAAAGCTGCTCCTTGAAAAACCTGATATCCTTCTTCTGGACGAGCCTACAAACTATCTGGACGAAAACCATATCGAATGGCTTAAAAGATACCTTATTGATTACGAAAACGCATTCATACTCATATCCCATGACATACCATTTTTGAACAGTGTAGTAAATCTGATATATCATGTTGAGAATGCTGAAATAACCCGCTATGTTGGAAACTATGACAAGTTCCAGGAAGTATATGCCGTCAAAAAAGCTCAGCTCGAGGCGGCTTACCGCAGGCAGCAGCAGGAGATCGAGGATCTTAAGGATTTTGTGGCAAGGAACAAATCCCGTGTAGCTACCAGAAACATGGCCATGAGCCGTCAGAAAAAGCTGGATAAGATGGATGTCATAGAACTGGCTAAGGAAAAACCCAAACCTGAATTCAATTTCAAGGAAGCCCGTGCTCCTGGAAGATATATTTTCCAGACAGAAGATCTTGTCATCGGATATGACAAGCCCCTTTCCCGTCCCCTTACACTTTCCATGGAACGAGGTCAGAAAATAGCCATGGTAGGTGCTAATGGTATCGGAAAAACCACGCTTTTAAGATCTATAATAGGCGAAATTCCTCCCATAAGCGGTAAAACCACATTAGGTGACTATCTGTATCCTGGATACTTTGAACAGGAAAAGAAATATACTGAAAACGTGACATGCATTGATGAAATATGGAAAGAATTCCCCTCATATACCCAGTATGAGGTCCGTTCAGCCTTGGCAAAATGCGGGCTTACCACAAAACATATTGAAAGCATGGTAAGGGTATTGAGCGGAGGAGAACAGGCAAAGGTAAGATTATGCAAGCTGATAAATAATGAGTCCAATGTTCTTCTGCTCGATGAGCCTACAAACCATTTAGATGTAGATGCTAAAGATGAACTTAAGCGTGCCCTTAAGGCATACAAAGGAAGCATACTTCTCATATGCCATGAACCTGAATTTTATCAGGATATCGTGACCGATGTTTGGAACTGCGAGGACTGGACGACGGTACAGTTTTGAGCCTTTAGGACTATACTTATTTTCAGGCAGTCCTGTATTCCTTCAGCAGTATTCTGTACATATTGAGGTTTAAATAATACCAAAATATAAAAGCCTGTTTACGAAAGCATGCACACCAGCAGCCACCATAAACAGGCTCTTTTGATTTTAAAACTATTTGCCATTTAAACTATCGAAAATTACATGTTCGGATCATATTCACATTCAGTCATTATGATCTTTTCGCCATTTTCCCACCACTGGGCAATGGCATAGTAACTGGCTTCCTGCCCTTCATATGGTACAAAACCAGCTTCAGCGTTTGATATATCGTAGAAAAGTTCGGAATCAGCCATAGTATAGGATATATAAAAACTCCAGCAGAGTTAAACTCTGCCGGAGTTTTTACAGCCGGAGGCGGTGGGATTCGAACCCACGAGCCCGTGAGGGCTACCTGATTTCGAGTCAGGGCCGTTATGACCACTTCGATACACCTCCATAGACACTTGGCTATTATATCATAACGAATATTAAAGTTCAAATCTTTTTTAGATATTCCTTCCAAGCTCCTCAGCTTTATCCAGGTGATCAGTATTTTTTATGTCACCCTTTTCACTGACACCGGGAACAATAAGTATTCCCTTATCTTCCCATTTAAGGTAATTTGCCATAAGTTTATATGTAGTGGATATTCCTTCATAATCACTTTCATCCGTGCTTGCTCCGCATACTATAAGCAGGCATTCTTTGCCAGTGATATCCTTTCCAGCTTTATAGAATGAATACATTTTATCGATAACATTTTTTATCTGAGCGGTAAATGAAAACCAGTACATTGGTGTAACAAATACGATAACATCACTCTTAATTATTTCCGGAGCAATCGTATTAAAACCATTTGAGACAGCACAAGCACCATCTTTTTTATAACATTCGCCACAGGCTTTGCACGGTCCTATGTTCATTCTTCCAGTATCAAATCTTACAATATTATTTTCAGCAGATACAGCTCCGTCAATAAATGCGTCCGCAAGGCGGTCACTGTTCCCGTCAAGTCTGGGGCTTCCCGTAATTACAAGAACATTCTTTCCGGACATATTTTTCATCTCCAAATCAAAATAATCTGACAGGTTCATTATAGCAGTTTATCTCTACATTGTAAACAAGACATAATATCTCTCCTGCCTGCTCTTATGCCGCATATAAATTCAAAAGGCCAAAAGATACATGATCTCTGGCCTTTTATTTATTTTATGATGCAGCTGAATGCAGCTTTTCCATATTCAGTTTTTCAGTAAATCTCTTTATTCTTTTTACGGCTTCCTTTAAGTTATCAAGGCTTGTGGCATAGGAGATCCTTATATATCCCTCTCCATATTCGCCAAATGACGTGCCCCAAGCAAGGGCCACTCCTTCTTCGTCAAGGAGTCTGTCTGCAAACTCCTTGCTGGTAAGGCCAAAGGAAGAAATATCAGGGAAAGCATAAAATGCTCCCCGTGGAAGCCTGCAGCTTATGCCGTCAATTTCATTTAAAGCATTTACAAGCCAGTCTCTTCTTGCCTTAAATTCAGCTCTCATATTGTCAACGGAATCCTGAGGTCCTGTAAGTGCCTCTATTGCTCCCATCTGTGTAAATGAACATGTACATGAAACCGAATTTACCATTATCATCTCAAACTGCTTGATTATATCCTTATTAGCAATACAATATCCTATTCTCCATCCAGTCATGGCATAGCTTTTTGAAAATCCATCAAGCACCAGTGTCCTGTCTTTAAACTCAGGTAGTGAAGCTATGGAAAAGGCCTCTCCATCAAAAATAAGCCTGTCATATATCTCATCCGACAGTATAAATATATCCGGTCTGTCTCTGAGCACTTCAGCCATGGCAAGTATATCTTCCTTCTCAAATATACCGCCTGTAGGATTGCATGGGCTGTTTATTATAATAAGTTTTGTTTTAGGTGTAATAAGGCTTTTAAATTTTTCAATATCAAGCCTGAAGTTATTTTCAGCCGTGAGAGGAAGTGGTACGGGAACTCCTTCAGCGAATTTTATACAGCTTTCATATATGGGAAAACCAGGATTCGGATATATTACCTCATCGCCAGGCCTTACCAGGGTAAGCATAGTAAAAAACATGGTCGGTTTTCCGCCAGGAACTATGGCTACATTTTCAAGGTCAGCATCCACATTTTTATATTTTTTGGCATACTCGGCAACGGTCTTTCTCAGCTCATTATATCCAAGGGTCGGGCCATATCCTGTAAATCCGCCTGCCATGGCCTTTTCAGCTGCCTCCATTATGTTTGCCGGAGTCTGAAAATCAGGCTGGCCTATCTCAAGATGTATGACATCAATCCCCTTTTCTTCCAGGGCCTTAGCCTTTGAAAGTATGGCAAAGGCTGATTCTCCGTTAAATCTGCTTACTCTTTCTGCTATATATGATGGTATTCCATTAGTCTCTGTCATATAAATTCCTCCTGTCACGGACAAATGTTTTTTGTACGCTTTCTCATTATAACATATATTTATGAAAATTCAACACATCAGTGAAATTTATGTGCAGTTTTTAATGAATTATTTCATTATTGTATTTTTATATGTACTTTATATTCCTTTACAGCATGAGAAATATATAAATTTTATATTTAAAACCGTAATCGACTTATTCCAATCACTATGTTAAAATGGTAATAATAGATAATGTATCACATCAGATTTTCTGAGATTTTCTGGAGGGGATAGTAATGACTAAAACAGATCTGTTTCTTAAACTAGCTAAACCTGATACTGAAGGAAAAAGCAGATGGGTCGATGTTTCCGAGTTTATCGGTGAATATGCGCAACTAAAATTTGGAAACGGAGCTTCCTGGGCAAGAAAGGAATCCAACCTTGCCAAAAAATACATAATCGAATTTGATAAAAGCCAAACTCCCGGCAACGGCATTGACCGTATACGTCTGAACGGATTTAACGACAATGATTTTTCACAGCACATAAACGCTGAAATAAAAAGGATAATAAAATCCCAGCGCTGTGTGGTCCTAGGAACCTCAAATCCTGAAGTGGACCACAAAAACGGTATGAAGAATGAATCCCGTGTGATGCGCAATGAACATCAGCGTCTTTCAGATTTTCAGCCGCTGAGCAAAGCTGCCAATGATGCAAAAAGGCAGTTCTGCAAGGAATGTATGCGAACCGGCATAAGATATGATGCCAAAAAACTTGGGTATCCTATTTCATACTACGCTGGAGGCAGGACCCATAATTTTGAGGAAGATGCCTGTGTTGGATGCTATTGGTACGATCCTCTGGAATTTAAGAGACATCTGACGGGAAAGGATATATAAAATAAACCCTATGCGATTTACGCATAGGGTTATTTATTTCCTATTTCTTATTTTTTGTCTTAACTTTTTTGAATACCATTATATACTCGTGCTTGAATATATAAAAATCACTAGCCAGTGCCCTGTACCTCCATATGGCCTTTTGATTTGATTTTCCCTTGGTCTCATCGAAGTTTTTGACGATTATAGCCTTGAGTTTGAATCCCCTTTCCAAAAACAGCTCCATACAGTTGAATCCCAGAGGCACCAGTTCACTGTTGGCATACTTGTCCCCTATGACCACAGCACAGTATCTATTCTTTTCCAGATGTCTGCAGGTATTGTCTATTATCTCGCCAAAACTATTCAGAAAACCTTCCTTTGTCTCGCAGTTGGAAAGGTCATCAGGATCATCGGAAAAATTTATTATATCCCAGTAGGGCGGATGAAAAATAACGAACTGAAATTCCTTTATCCCCAGCTGTTCCTTTATGTTATCAATGTCTATATTCCGGCTGTCGCCCACATATACCCTGCTTTCCACTCCGTCCTTTTTTTCTGTTTCGATCCTGTTTACGGCATCCTGGGCAACACTTCTCTGAAGTTCTATGCCTACGGAATTTCTTCCGAGTCTTACAGCCTCTATAAGTGATGTCCCACTGCCCATGAACGGGTCCAGTATCCAGTCACCCTGCTTTGTATATCTCCTGAAAAGCTGATTTGGTATCTGGGGCACAAAGTTTCCGTGATATTTCCCGCTGTGGGCTCCGGAATTATCTCTCCTGTCGATTATCCAGAGGGTATCCGTAGAAATATCCTCATACTCTTTCCAGTTTTTCATATCCAAATCATTATACTTTGCCATGTCAGCCTCTCCGTCCTGTCGGTCTTAATCTTTTATCAGGCAGTGCAGATATTCAATGGTCGAGTCACCCTTATGGTGCCTGTTTTCTTCCTTATCTGCCCTGAATCTCTTATATTCCCTGGTGAACATCTTATATTCACCGTATTTTTCCATAATACTTTTAATGGTGTCCAGACTCATAAGCCCTTCATTATTATAGCTCAAAAATATATACTTGAATCCGGCATCCCTTATGAGCCTGTCAAAGGCATCATCCACAGTGCGTTTTGAACAAAACAGGCTCTTCTGATCCTTATAATCCCTGAGGCCTGTTTTTCCGTTGAGCTTTGGATTATCATATCTTGCTATGGTCTCAAGCACATGGTAATTGGTGCAGTACTGTCTGGCATTATAGGGGGGATCGAGGTATAACACATCGCCCTTTATCTTTGTTATGAGCTCGTTTATATCATCATTGTACGCCTTTCCTCCACTGCCTCCGTCTATGATTGGAAGCATCTCCAAAACAAACTCCTTTGCAGCCGATTTTTTTATGTGCTTTAAAAAAGCACCATATACAGATGCCGTATTGGCGTATTTATCAATGGAGTTGATAAGGCTGGCAAGAAAATAGTAATACTGGCTGTCATCTATCTGTTTTTCAGTATGCAGCCTCTCCAGCTCCTGTCTTATGGCGTCACACTTTCTTCCGTTATGATCTGAAAAATAATTTCTTCCACACCCTGATCCCAGGCAGTAGTTATTATATATGAATCCATCAACACCTTCCAGGGAATTGAGATGATCCAGCAGGGATATATCTATGGGCGAACTGTTTTCGATAAAATGCTTATTGAGTACATAGCTGTAATACTGTATATCATTGGCTATGACTGTACAGCCCTTTTTCTTAAATGTGGACCCAACGACCCCAGTCCCAGCAAAAAGATCCGCAAACACATAGGGAGTGCCTTCTTTATACCCTGTCACTTCTTCAATGGATGTTTCAAGAAAATCTATCAATGATAATTTTGAACCTATATAATTCATGTTTTTTCCTTTCAAAATAAACTCAATATTAAAACTCCCCCAGGAGCTTTAATACCGCAACATATATAATTGTACTATAAAAATATTCTAATAACAAATATTTTATAGTCAAGTGCGGCTGATTTATTTATATGAATGAGTCATATCTTAATTCCCACTGTTCTTGGTATCAGTATGTATTTTCCAACAATACAAAAGGCTCCAGCCCATTATGGACCGAAGCCTTTATCAGCATCAAAGTCATCTTACAGATCATAGACATTTGAGCTTAAATATTTGAACCAGACAGCTTGTCGGGAGCTGCCGGATTGTTTTTATTGAGCATTACTGCTGTCGCTGCTGCTGCTTATATCATTACTGTTTATATTTCCAAGTACTGCTGTTACTTCAACTGAAGTATCGCCGTTCCTTACAATGCCGATCTTGACTTCATCACCGACATTGCTCTCTCCCACATAGGATACAAGTGTGTCCATATCCATAACGTTCTTTCCGTTATATGATACGATTACATCGCCTTCCTGGATACCTGCTGCTTCAGCAGAACCGCCGCTTATAACTGATGTAACAAGCACACCTACAGGGAGTCTGTAAAGGTCTGAAAGCTGGTCTGTGATATCCTGGCCTGTTATTCCAAGATAAGGTTTCTCAACGGAACCTGTCTCAAGTATCTCCTTAAGGATGGGAACTGCTATGCTTGAAGGGATAGCATATCCAACACCTTCAGCTGTGCTTCCGCTTGTAGTTGTGAATGTTTTAGCTGTATTGATACCAATGACTGCTCCTGAATAATCGATAAGGGCACCGCCACTGTTACCAGGGTTGATAGCTGCATCTGTCTGGATAACTTCAAGTTCTTTATTCTCAACTGTTACTTTCTTGTTTTCAGCACTTATCATACCGCCTGTTGTTGTTTTGCCTTCACCAAGGGAGTTGCCAATGGCGATTACAGGCTCACCAAGCTGAATGTTGCCTGAATCATCAAATGTTGCTATTGTAACATTATCTATTCCCTGTGCTTCCAGATCGGCTTTCTCAACTGAAAGGACTGCCAGGTCTGTGGTCGAATCATATCCTACTACTGTTGCGGGGATGGTGTTCTCAGCATCATCAAAGGCAATGGCAATATTCTGAGCACCATCGATAACGTGTTCGTTTGTTGCTACATATACCAGTGAATCATCCTCTGAGAATATGACACCGCTTCCGGCTCCAACTGCTTTATAAGGTACTGAATAGTATCCATAGTTGGCTGTACCCTCGCTTGTGGTAGTTATGCTGACTACTGCGCTGTATACTGATGTAATGGCATCGCTTGCGGAACCAGATTTAATGGATGATACGGCAGAAGCTGTTGTTGTTAACACTCCATCATAGCTGGTGCTGTCTTTTCCTCCTGCTATTCTTGATATGCCATAGCCTGCTCCAAGTCCTGTTCCAAGACCAAGGCTGCATATCAAACATGCTGCGATGACTTTGCCAAATGTCATACCTTTCTTTTTTGTTTTGACCTTTACCTGATAATATGGAGGTTTATCTTTTCCGCCATCAGCTTTTTCATTTTTAGCGGGTTCAGGTCCTTTCTCATTATTTTCATTTTTTTCTTCTCTTTCTTTATTTTCTGAGGCACTCTTTACTTCCTGTGGAAGTGTATTTATTTCCTCTCTTGCTGTGCCCTCAAAGGGTTTATCATAGGCATTTTCATATGTCTCGTTTGTGTTTGCCGGATCGTCAGCATCTATATATCCCTTTGAATTTACTGTTCTTTCTTCATTATTCTGATCGTTTAAATTTTCATTATTATTATTTTCGTTGTTGTTATTTTCGTTATTGTTCTTTGATGTCTCTTCATACCAACTCATAGAACACACCCTCCTTAATATATAAAGCCTTGAGCTCTTTTTCATATCTTTAATATCTTTTTCGTTTCTATGCTTTGAATTATAATTGTTATATTTGAACACTATATGAACAAAAAATAAAAAATAAGTTAATAAACGGTTTTAAAACCGTGAACAGCAAAAATCCAGTGTTTAAGCGGCCTGCAGCATAGCAAGGCTATGTTCAATACCTGATCCGGTACTGAAAAAATGAATAATATATACCCATAAAATGCAGTTCATTACTTTTATTACATATTACGGATTTTAAAAACTATATTATCATAATCAAGGGTCAGCTATCAAGTCAAAGTCCAATATTCATAATATTCAGTCCTAAAATATGGTTTTATTTTAAATGTTCATCTGTTATAATTCTATATCAGAAAGGAGTTTTGTTATGAAAAGAATAATTATAGCAACAACAAACGAAGGCAAGATGAAAGAATTCCGTGCTCTCCTTGCCCATAAAGACGTGGAGATTCTCTCCATGAAAGAAGCCGGAATAGACATAGATATCGATGAAAATGGAACTACATTTGAGGAAAATGCCGCAATAAAGGCAAAAACCGTATGTGAACACTCAGGATGCCTCTGTCTTTCCGATGACAGCGGTCTTGTTATAGATTATTTAGGCGGAGAACCCGGCATATATTCAGCAAGATATCTGGGACACGACACTCCCTATGAACAAAAAAATAAAATGATAATCGAAAGATTAAAGGGCGTTCCAAAGGAACAGCGTTCAGCAAGATTCGTATGTGCTGTTGCAGCTGCTTTCCCCGACGGAAGGGTACTGACGGTAAAAGATACCATGGAAGGCTTTATAGCTGAAGAACCCGCTGGAAAAGGCGGTTTTGGATATGATCCCATATTTTTCTTTCCTCCCGCAGGAATGACCAGCGCCGAACTTACACCCGAGGAAAAAAATGCTGTCAGCCACAGAGGAAAAGCCCTCAGAAAAATGGTAGCCATTCTTGAAAAGGAGCTTTGATATGAAAGCCATCGTTTTTTCTGACAGTCATAATTCCGTCTGGCTGATGAATGACCTTGTGGACAAATTCCGTTCAAAAATAGACTGCATCATCCATCTTGGTGACTGCACAGAGGACACTTCGGACTTTGAGATAAAGGGCATAAAACTTTTCCAGGTAAGGGGCAACAATGACTATGACAGCATGTATCCATCGGAACGGACCATAACCCTTGCCGGAAAAAGGATATATATGACCCATGGCCACAGGCAGAGGGTATATTATGGCACGGATACCCTTTATTATACCGCTGCCCAGGAACAGGCTGATATAGCTCTCTTTGGCCATACCCATATGCCATATCTGGAAAATGAGGGCGGCATAATAATAATGAATCCCGGCAGCATTTCTCTGCCCAGGGGAGGAAATGAAAGATCCTTTGCTTTCATAACCATAGAAAACAATAAGATCACCGCTTCTGTTATGGCTGCGTATCCAGGAGGCGTTAAAAAGCTCAAAAGCCTGTCTTTATAAAAAATGCATATAAAACGTGTTCATTAAATCGTTTATTTAACCAGGATTATACCTAATCGTATAATCCTTTTTACATTATATATGCATTTTTCTCCAACTTACTGTAAAAAATGACACTTTTTTGTTCGGTTTTATAAATTATGTTTCAAATACATACAATATGTGGTAGAATGAAATTGCAGTTATACTTTATTGCCGCAAAAATGCGGCTGGATATTAAAAGGAGGGTTATACATGAAAAGAAAATTTATTTCTCTTCTTACGGCGGCTGTGATGGTCCTTGGCCTTACGGTTCCAGTAATGGCTGAAGAAACGCCGTCGATGGAAGGCAAATTAGTTGTCGTACATACCAACGATATGCATGGCTACTACGAAACAACTGAAACATCCATAGCTATTGCCGGTATTTTCTGTTAAAAGCAAAGACTTGCAGCCGTCGTA
>JABLTR010062430.1_pt1 | contig 42318 bp, 35 predicted proteins | sample 7160071 | NCBI WGS metagenome assembly JABLTR01 (sample SAMN14651230, study PRJNA627086) | human gut metagenome | isolation source: feces | host: Homo sapiens | reverse complement strand
GACGAGCGTTTCATGGAACTGTCGGCAGACTATGAGCAGGAGCAGCGGGAACTGAAAGACCGCGCCGCCGCTTTGCAGGAGGAACTTTCCAAGTCGCAGGCCGCCACCGTCAACGCGGAAAAGTTTATGGGTATCGTCCGAAAGCACCTTGCCTTTGAGGAATTGACCCACCCTCTTGCGGGAGATGATTGAGAAAATCATCGTGCATGAGTGCAGCTATGACGAGAACGGCACCCGCAGGCAGGACATTGAGATTTATTACAGCTTTGTCGGCAAGATAGACTTGCCGGAAGCCTAACGCCTGACCTATCCGACACAGCCCTAAGTGCCGGATAGGAACGGCAAAATTTTTTACACTTCTATTACTTCTTTATCGCACATTAGCAAAGAGCCAGGGCATCAAGCAGCTGATGGCCGGCGGCGGCGTCGCCCTGATCGGCATCACCCTGGTGCCTCTGCTTTCCGGCCTCTTCAGCTGAGGAAGGAGTGTTAATCGTTGGACAGCGTACTCGCTCAGATTGGTGAATGGATCAAGGATTGGCTCATTTCCGGCATCATGAACCTGCTGACGGGACTGTTTGATTCGGTAAACACTCAGGTTGGCAATATTGCGACACAGGTACAGACCTCCCCGGCAAATTTCTCGCCGGGTGTCTTCTCCATGATCCGGGCTGTTTCCGAATCTGTGATTATCCCCATTGCAGGCCTGATCCTGACATTCATCGCCTGCTACGAGCTGATTCAGATGATCATTGAACACAATAACCTTGCCAACTTTGAAACCTGGATTTTCTTCAAATGGGTTTTCAAGACCTTTGTTGCCGTGACCCTCATCACCAACACCTTCAACATTGTGATGGCTGTTTTTGATGTGGCACAGCATGTGATCAACGGCGCCGGCGGACTCATTGCCGGAAATACAGCGGTGGACGCAACTGCATTTGCATCCATGCAGGATACTCTGGAGGCCATGGAGATCGGGCCGCTCTTTGCGCTGTTCCTGCAGTGTCTGGTGGTTCAGCTGACCACCAAAATCCTGAGCGTTCTGATCTTCGTCATTGTCTACGGACGAATGATCGAAATCTATCTGATGACCAGCCTGGCCCCAATTCCGTTTTCCACCTTTGGGAATCGGGAGCAAAGCATGGTGGGGCAGAATTATCTCCGCTCCCTGCTGGCCCTTGGCTTCCAGGGCTTTCTCATCATGATCTGTGTCGGCATCTACGCGGTGCTGATCCAGGGTGTATCCGTCTCGGATGATATCATCGGCTCCATCTGGGGCATTCTCGGATACACGGTGCTGCTGTGCTTCACGCTGTTCAAAACCGGCACACTTGCCAAGAGTGTGTTCTCGGCACACTAAAGAAGGAGGTTCAGATTACCGTGGCAGCCTATGTTCCGGTCCCTCGTGATCTGACGAGGGTCAAATCCAAAATCCTGTTCAATCTGACAAAACGTCAGCTTTTCTGCTTTGGGGCGGGTGCACTGATCGGTGTCCCGTCTTTCTTTTTGCTCAAAGCCGGCGGCAATACCAGCATGGCCTCCATCTGCATGATCCTCCTCATGCTGCCGTTCTTCTTCCTCGGAATGTATGAACGGGACGGCCAGCCGCTGGAAAAGGTTGCAAAGCAGTTTATTCAGACAAAGTCTGTGCGGCCGAAGATCCGGCCCTATCAGACAGACAACTATTATGCCATCCTGATCCGTCAGGCCCAGGCAGAAACGGAGGTAAACAACATTGTTTTCGGTAAAGCAGATGTTCCAAAGAACAGAAAAAAGAAACCTGAACATGCCGAAGCACCTGACAAAAGCTCAGGCAAGACAAGTTCAGAAAATCATTGACCGGGCCAGGCGGGATGACCATGTTCCCCGCACGGCACAGCAGTCCATCCCATTTCAGCGGATGTTCCCGGATGGCATCTGCCGGGTCAGTGACAGGTACTACACCAAGACCATCCAGTATCAGGACATCAACTATCAGCTGGCCCAGCAGGAGGACAAGACCGCAATTTTTGAAGAATGGTGCTCCTTCCTGAACTTTTTTGACAGCTCCATCCGCTTTGAGCTGTCCTTTATGGATCTGGCCACAGATGCCGCAGCCTTTGAGCAGAGCATTCGTATTCCCTACCGCAATGACCACTTCAACCATGTGCGCAGCGAGTACAGCCAGATGCTGAAAACCCAGCTGGCCCAGGGCAACAACGGCCTCACCAAGACCAAATATATCACCTTTGGCATTGAGGCCGAGTCCATGCGCGAGGCAAAGCCCCGGCTGGAGCATGTGCAGACGGATCTGCTCAACAACTTCAAGCGCCTGGGCGTGGTGGCCAATGTGCTCAGTGGCAAGGAGCGTCTGGGGCTCATGCACGCCATTTTCCACATGGGGGATCTCCAGGACCGCTTTTCCTTCGACTGGAGCTGGCTTGCAGGCTCCGGCCTTTCCGTGAAGGACTTCATTGCCCCCACCTCCTTCTCCTTCCCCGGGGGCAGGACCTTTACCATGGGGAGCCTGCATGGGGCTATGAGCTATCTGCAGATTACCGCCTCGGATCTTTCCGACCAGCTGCTGAAGGAGTTCCTGGATATGGAGTCCAGTCAGATTGTCACCATCCACATTCAGTCGGTGGATCAGTCCGCCGCCATCAAGCAGATCAAGCACACCATCACCGAGCTGGACAGGAGCAAGATTGAGGAGCAGAAAAAGGCGGTCCGTTCCGGCTACGACATGGACATCATCCCTTCCGACCTGGCCACCTACGGCAAGGATGCCAAGGCGCTGCTGAAGGAGCTGCAGTCTCAGAATGAGCGGCTGTTCCTGGTCACATTCCTGATTCTGAACACCGGCAAAACCCGGCAGGAGCTGGAGAACAATGTGTTCCAGGCATCCTCCATTGCCCAGAAGCACAACTGCAACCTGCGGCGGCTGGATTTCCAGCAGGAGCAGGGCCTGATGAGCAGCCTTCCGCTGGCCAACAACCTGATTGAGATCCAGCGGGCGCTGACCACCAGCTCTACCGCAATCTTCATCCCCTTCACCACCCAGGAGCTGTTCCAGGATGGCCCGGAGGCCCTCTATTATGGCCTGAATGCCCTCTCCAACAACCTGATCATGGTGGACCGGAAGCAGCTGAAAAACCCGAACGGCCTGATTCTGGGCACCCCCGGCTCCGGCAAATCTTTCTCCGCCAAGCGTGAGATCACCAATGCCTTTCTGGTCACGGAGGATGACATCATCATCTGCGATCCGGAGGCAGAGTATACGGCCCTGGTCAACTGCCTGGAGGGGCAGGTGATTCAGATCAGCCCCACCAGCACCCACTATATCAACCCCATGGATATCAATGAGTCCTACTCGGAAGATGACAATCCTTTGGCGCTGAAGGCTGACTTCATCCTCTCCCTCTGCGAGCTGATTGTCGGCGGCAAGGATGGTCTGCAGCCCATCGAAAAGACGGTGATTGACCGCTGTGTGCATCAGATCTACCGGCACTACTTCGAGGACCCGAAGCCGGAAAATATGCCATTGCTGGAAGACCTCTACAATGCCCTTCTGCAGCAGGAGGAAAAGGAGGCCCACCGGGTGGCCACTGCACTTGAAATCTACGTCAAGGGCTCCCTGAACCTCTTCAACCACCGGACCAATGTGGATATCCACAACCGGCTGGTCTGCTACGACATCAAGGAGCTGGGCAAGCAGCTGAAGAAGCTCGGCATGCTGATTGTGCAGGACCAGGTCTGGGGCCGTGTGACGGCAAACCGCAGTGCCGGCAGGACCACCCGCTACTATATGGACGAGTTCCATCTGCTGCTGAAGGAGGAACAGACTGCCTCCTATTCCGTGGAAATCTGGAAGCGGTTCCGCAAATGGGGCGGTATTCCCACCGGCATTACGCAGAATGTGAAGGACCTGCTTTCCAGCCGGGAGGTGGAGAACATTTTCGAAAACTCCGACTTCGTGTATATGCTGAACCAGGCCGCCGGTGACCGCCAGATTCTGGCTCAGCAGCTAAATATTTCTCCCCATCAGCTGTCCTATGTGACCCATTCCGGCGAGGGCGAGGGCCTGCTCTTCTACGGCAATGTGATCCTGCCCTTCGTGGATCATTTCCCCACGGATCTGGAGCTCTACCGCATCATGACCACAAAGCTCTCCGAGGTGGTGGACCAAAAGGCGGTGTAATATGGCGAAAAAGTCATCACGGCTCCATTTCACAGAGGATGAGTGGACCAGTTCCCGGTGGAAGCAGGCTGAGGGTCCGGCAGATCAGGCGGCGGCAAGGGGGCCCGGGAGGAGAAGGCTGAAGCTGGAGGCAGACAGGGCCGCCCAGCGAAAGGTGCACCTCACCTTTGGAAAGGAGGATATGCCTGCGGGCAGGCCGGATCCCAGGGGCTACCGTTTTGCCGGGGCGGCTGTCTCCAAGGCCATTCATGGGCAGATCTCCGAAAACAATCAGGATGACAATGTGGCAGTTAAGGCGGCCGACTCCTCCGCCAAGGCGGTTGAGTCCGGGGCCCATGGGGTGGAGCATGCAGTCTACAGCAAGAAGCTGAAGTCCTACAAAAAAGCAGAACATCTGCAATCCAGATCGGATGCCGCCCATGTGAATGCAATTTATCAGCAGCGTATGGCGGAGCATCCGGAGGCCTTTTCAAACCCGATTTCCCGCTGGCAGCAAAAAAGGAAAATCCGGAAGGAATATGCGGCGGCAAGGCGCGCGGAGGCGACAGCCGCCAATACCGGACCTGCGGCAAAAAGAGGCGCCGCAGGGGCAAAAAGCCTTGGTCAAAGGCTGGCATATTTCAAGGATAAAGCCTTTCAGTTTGCAGCCACTCATCCCCATGTGCTTCTGATCATTGGAGTATTGGCGCTTCTCATCATCCTCATTTCTTCGGTGCTTTCTTCCTGCTCTGTTGTCCTGCCGGGGGGATCCGGCGCTATCGTGGCCTCCACCTTTACCGCCGACGATGAGGATATCATCGGTGCCAACGATGACTACAAGGCCCTGGAGGCCGACCTGCAGCAAACAGTTGACACCATTGAAGCCACCTATCCCGGCTACGATGAATACAACTATGATCTCGATGAAATTGGCCATGATCCCTATCAGCTGGCAGCTTACCTGACGGTGCAGTTTGAGAATTATACGAGAAGCCAGGTCCAGGATACGCTGCATTCTCTTTTTGCCCTTCAGTATACGCTGGAGATGGAAGAAACAGTTGAGATCCGCTACCGGACGGAAACCTGGACCGGTACCACCACTTCTCCTGACCTGGAAACCGGTGCAGTAACGGAAGAGGAATTTGAATATGAGGTAAAAGTTCCCTATGAGTACCACATCCTCAATGTCACTCTGCGCAATCAGAATTTGGGCCATGTGCTGACAACATCCGGCGGCATGAATGCGGATCAGGCCGGGCGCTACGCCATTCTTCTTCAGACCAAGGGCAACAAGGACTATCTGTTTGCAGATGATCCCTATGTCTCCACCGGCAGCGAATACCTGGAATATGACATTCCCGGCGAGGCACTGACCGATGAGCGGTTTGCCAATATGATTCATGAGGCGGAAAAGTACCTGGGCTACCCGTATGTCTGGGGCGGTTCTTCCCCTGCTACCAGCTTTGACTGCTCCGGCTTCGTGAGCTACGTCATCAACCACTGCGGAAATGGCTGGAATGTAGGCCGGTTGACCGCCAACGGTCTGAAAAATTACTGCACAATCATCAGCCCGGAGGAAGCAAAACCAGGAGATCTGATTTTCTTCCAGGGAACCTACAACACATCGGGCGCCAGCCATGTGGGCATCTATGTCGGCGACGGCATGATGATCCACTGTGGGAACCCGATCTCCTATGCATCCATCAACTCGTCCTACTGGCAGCAGCACTTCTACTGCTATGGGCGCATCCCGAATTAAAGGAGGAACTGCGATGACAAAGCTTGAAAAAATTGGCGCCGATCTGGAGCGTGCCCGTACAAAACAGGCAACATGGACCCAGCGTGTAAAGGATCTGGAGGCCCGTTACCGGGAGGAAGAAAACACTATGATCCATTCGATGGTCCATGCCGCAAATCTGACCCCGGAGCAGCTGGCCCGGATCATTGAGCTGGCAACCAAAGGGACTGTCGGCATCTACCCCGAACCCTCGGATGGAGCTGAAATTTGTGATGAGGAGGCAACAAACCATGAAGCTTAAGAAAATGGCCACCGGACTTATGGCAGGAATCATGCTGCTGGGGGTTCTTTCCACAACCTGCCTGGCAGCTGAGACGGATGCCAGTGCAGGAGAAAATCCGGCTGTACTCACTGAGGCGGATGCTGCTGCCAGCGCCACGGAGGCAGCGACGGAACCGCTTCCTGAGGCAGCATCTGCTGATTCTGCTGATGAGGCCGACAATGCGCTTCCACTCACCCCGGATGGCAACCTGACTTTGGTGGATGATATTGGATCTTCCACTGAGGCCGGCCAGCAGTTCATCACCCTGGTCACCAAATCCGGCAACTATTTCTACCTGATTATTGACCGCAATGACAAGGGTGAGGAGAATGTGCATCTCCTGAACATGGTGGATGAGGCGGATCTCCTGGCCCTTATGGATGAGGAGCAGCGCCAAGCTTTCCAGGAAATGCAGGATGCAGACATTGCTCAAACTACAGAAGCTCCTGCAGCCGAGGAGCCGGAGGCTGACCCCGCTGAATCCACTGAAGCTGAGGCTCCTGAAACCCAGGAGCCTCAGCAGACTGAAAAAGGCTCTATGAATATGCTTCCCATTGTGGGGGTAATTCTGGTTCTGATGGTCTGCGGCGGCAGCTACTTCATGCTGCAGAGCAAAAAGAAAAAGGCCTCTGAGCAGAGGCCCGATCCGGATGCGGATTATACTGAGGATGCGGAGGAAGAATACGTGATTCCTGAAGATGAGGAAGAAATCACCGCAGCTGAAAGTGAGCATGATTCCAAGTTGGAGGATACTGAGGAATAAGCAGAAATGCTGGTTCCGGGGCAGCGTGAGCTGCCCCGGAACAGTTATCTAATCTCACAAAAGGGTTTAATATTTGTTGGAAATCAAATATAATCTTTTTATAAATTTTCGATTTGAATGGAAGATGTCCTATGCAGCTAACATATAATATTATTACCTCCCCTCAACAACGTGGAAGCACATACACAGTAAATATTGACGGATACAGATTTTTAGAAGAATTATGGGAAGAATTACGTACTTACGGAATAATTGATCGGTTAACAGACATACCACAATTGGGAAACATTCCCGTGAAAAGCAAATTGAGAAAAAGCCGCTATGATTACGTAATGCTTCAGATGTATCTTCACCAATTTGTGAGGAAGCAACTAAACGGAAAATTGAAGTACTCATATAATAATTTTTTAAAAAAAGAAGATTTACTCATAGATGAAAATCTTTTCATGATTTGCGATGGGAAAAAATTTTTGCCTTCCGTTGGCGATGCAATGCAAGTATTAGCGCTCATATATAATATTGGTCACTTTTACAATACTTTCACAGCTTCAATGGCTACACTGAATGCGATCAATACAAAATCTGAAGTAAAACGCAATTTTCTTGCTATGTTTCCAGAAGGGACAGATTGCCTGGTGGATGACATTATATCTACGGGTAATTATCATAGATTTCATCTTGTAAATAGCCTGATGATTTTGGAAAAATGCGATCAAAAAAAAGCTTCTATCATTCTTGCAAAAAAATTAATATTTTTATACATAAACCACAATTTATGCACAGAAAAAATGAAATATGTTTTTGATATATTCAAAGATATCAGAACATTTTCCTATATTATCTATGATCTGCCTGTATCTAAGGCTCCTCTTTATCTGGATATTAGAGATACCGAAGCACTTAAGGTTATTATGTCCGAATTATTGGATCAGTTTAATAATAAAAAAGCTCTTCATACATTAATGAAATCAATAGATAAAATACTCGATGATACTGTCTATAACGAAAAAGCAAGAGCAATTATTTCATATCAAATAGCTAAAAGAATGGAAAAAGAGTTGCTCTCTAGTACTTGGAGTGCGGATGATTATTTCCAACTGTTTTTCAATAGAGCTAGTATTCTTAATAGATCATATCCACAGAACAAACAGTTCGATAAACAAAATATTCTAAAAATAACTTTTTATCCAGATGATGCTGTTAATTGGCGAGAATTACTCGATCGATTAGATCGAAAAAACAATGTTAAAGTTGGATACTATCACAGAATTTCTTCTGGTGGAAAAACAATTCTTGTCTCCATAAAATCATCATGTACACAAGCAAGTAAAAAGACACAAACTTCATTTAAAATTATAAAAGAGTTTCTATCTGCAATGAATCATTCAAAAACTATTTTGCCATCAGACCCTAGATATATTACTCTTGTGAAGTATTTCTTGCATTACTTGCTTGGCGAATGTCCGGTAAAAATTCTTCCTACAGTTGATAAAACTAAATGTGTTCTCTTGAAAAGGGGAAAATCGGCCAGGGTTAAAGAAATCACACAACTTCTGGCTTCTAAATATGGGAATAGAGACTCTAGACATGAAGTTGAATTCATTCAAACAGTTTTGAAATTAGAGAATACAAATGATGTGTGCTTAATGGTATGTGGAAGTATCGTCGTTTATCAAAAAGATTGTTCTGGAAAAAAACTAAATGAATATGACGGGTTGATTGTTTTTCCAAATCGCACCCAGGATCAAATTATTTTTGTGGAAGCAAAAAACACAAAAGAATCAGCTCAAGCAATAACATGCCTGAAAAGCAAATTAAAACACACGCCCATTATATGTATTCCAGAAAACATCCAAAAAATCGGCAACGATTGCTACTTAAAAATAAGCATATAACTAAAAATTTACATGTTTTCCCGTACTAAATCTATTTCCGTTATTATGGATGTTGGAGATAAATAACATCTATACATAGCAGTCTTATACGTGCTCGTGTAAGACTGCTTTTTTATGCAAAGGTGTTGATGTAAATGAAATTAGTGCTTGCCGAGAAGCCCTCGGTGGCCCAGGCCCTGGCCAGGGTGCTGGGTGCAAACAAACGATGTGACGGATACCTGGAAGGCAGCGGCTATCTTGTCAGCTGGTGTATCGGCCATCTGGTAGAGCTGTCGCCGCCGGAAAGCTACCATGAAAGCTATGCCAGATGGAGCTTGGCTGATCTCCCAATCCTGCCTGCCGCATGGAGGTACCAGGTCTCCCCTTCTACCAAAAAGCAGTTCAGTATTCTGAGGCAGCTCATGCAGCGAAAGGAGGTCAAAAGCCTCATCTGTGCAACGGATGCCGGCCGTGAAGGAGAGCTCATTTTCCGCCTGGTTTATCATCAGGCCGGCTGCGAGAAGCCGTTTGAGCGGCTCTGGATCTCCAGCATGGAGGATCAGGCCATCAAGGATGGCTTTGCCCATCTGGAACCGTCAACCAAATATGATGCTTTGTATGAAGCAGCCCTTTGCCGGGAGCGTGCCGACTGGATGGTCGGGATCAACGCCACCCGGCTTTTTTCATGCCTGTATCATCAAACCCTGAATGTGGGCCGTGTCATGACCCCCACTCTGGCAATGGTGGTGATGCGGGATGCGGAAATTGCCGACTTCCAGCCTCAGCCCTTCTACACCGTGCAGCTTACGGTGGCCGGCATTACCGCCGCCAGCAAGCGCTTTGAGGAAAAAGGCATGGCAGAGCAGCTGCTGGCCAAATGCCAGAAGGCCGGGAAAGCTGTGGTCCAATCCGTGGAACGCAAGGAGAAGTCCGAACGACCGCCGCTTCTCTACGATCTGACCAGTCTGCAGCGGGATGCAAACCGTGTTCTCGGGTTTACGGCGCAGCAGACCCTGGATTACACCCAGGCGCTGTATGAGAAGAAACTGGTGACCTATCCCCGCACCGACAGCCGGTATTTGACGGAAGACATGAAACCAATGCTTCCTGCCCTGATTGCACATGTGGCCGAGAAAATTGGAGCCGGTGATTCTATTTCCATGTCTGGCCAAAATGCAGCCACAAACAACCTGTGCAACAGCAAAAAAGTCAGTGATCACCATGCCATCATTCCAACCAGAACCATGTGCACAGCAGATTTGACGGAGCTTCCTTCCGGCGAGCAGGCCATCTTACAGCTGATTGCAGTGCGGCTGCTGTGTGCCGCTGCTCCGGAATACCGGTACGCTGAAAATACACTTGTGCTGATCTGCGGGGATGAAGCATTTTCCAGGAAGCACAAGACTGTGCTTGATGGCGGATGGAAAGGGATTTGGCGCCGCTTCTACCCGGCGAAGGATCAGGATAAGGAGGTCTGCACCGGTCCAGCCCTTGCGCCGAATGCTGTGGTACCGCTTTCTGATGTTGCACTGAAAGAGGGAAAGACAACTGCGCCGAAACATTTTACTGAGGACACCCTTCTGTCGGCCATGGAGCATGCGGGCCAGGAAGATATGCCGGAGGACGCAGAGCGAAAAGGCCTTGGGACCCCCGCCACCCGGGCAGGCACCATCGAGAAGCTGGTTCAGAAGGGCTTTATGGATCGTAAAGGTGATCAGAAAACCAGGTATCTTGTCTCCACAGACAAGGGCCGCGCTCTGATTTCGGTCATGCCGGAGATGATCCGGTCCGCCTCCCTGACGGCCGACTGGGAGCAGAAGCTGCTCCGCATGGAGCGCGGCGACTATGCGCCACAGAACTTCATGGAAGAAATCCGGGAAATGATTTCCGATCTGGTGAAACATTACGAAGCAGTGAAAGGAGCTGAAATGCTGATGGCAAATCACAAAAGAGTTGGAGCATGTCCTTGCTGCCAGGCCGATGTACTGGAACGTCAGAAGGGCTGGTTCTGCAGCAACAGGGCATGCCGGTTTGTCCTTTGGAAGGACAACGCATTCTTCAAAAGTATTGGGAAGCATCTCTCTTCTCGCATGGTGGAGAAGCTGCTTTCGGATGGCCGCATTCGTCTGAAGGACTGCAAGAGCCGGAAATCCGGAAGAAGCTATAATGCAACGCTGGTCCTTTCCACTGAGGAAAATGGGCGGGCAAATTTCAACCTGGAATTTGAAACAGGCCGTACCAGCGGCAAAGGAGGAAGGAAATCATGATCTCCAAAAAACAAGAGGCCCTGTACCTGGTAGACAACCAGATCTACCTGCATCTGAAGGAAACAACCGGCCGGGCAGGGTTCGCCTATGAAACCTTTGATAAGGTGACCGGCACAGCAGAATACTCTGGTCTGATTCCCTATGCAGATATGCTGGACAACCCTATTCGGAATCCTCTCGCCTGCGCCAGGGTCATGGCAATTCAGGAAATTGGCCTGGACGGCATTGTGGTGGCAGAGGTGGCCCTTCGCACGCTGGAACGGCTGAAGGACGCCAGGGCCGCCTACCGCCGGTCGCACATGGATGAGCCGGAAGAGCGCAGCATCCGCTTTATCACCAGCAATTATGATGAGCTGTTCCGGCTGCCGGATGGCGGAAAGGTGAAGATTGAGTACCCGGACCGAAGCTTTATTGCTCCCTGTACGTATATTGATGACTACCATGCTCAAATTGGCGGAGAAGTTTATCACATCTGTCAATTTGCCGAACTGCTGGAACGGGACAATGGAAAGGCCAGTCCCGAGCCGGAAATGCTGCAGGATCAGGCAGCCTGGCAGCTGGCCCATCGGGAATACCTCTCCATCCGGGCCACCGAAGGTGGCTGGGAGTACTCCATCTATGATAAAAGCTTCGGCGAAGAGGATGACGGACAGATCGACCTGAAAAATATCACAATTCTGGAATGCCGGGATATGATTCTGCAGGACCGGGGCTGGCAGAACCGGACCCTTGTGGAATTGGACTACAGCATGGTTGAGGATCGTGCTGCGGATGTTGCCGAGAAAAAACTGAACTCCGTGCTGGAGCAGCTTCATCAGAAGCGCATGGCCGCCGCCAGGGGTGCTGATGCGGAAACTCTTCCCAGGCCCGGCGTGAAAGAAAAGTCCGAGGAATGCTTATGAGCTCTGCAAAACAGAAAATGTATTCCTCTCAATTTGAGAAGGTGAAGGCAATCACGGATCAGCTGGAGGCGGGCATCCAGGCCCTCTTTGAAAGTGATCAGTTCAAGCAGTATCTGCGGACACTTTCCAAATTTCACGATTATTCCCTGAATAATACAATCCTGATCGCCATGCAGAAGCCGGACGCCACCCTGGTGGCCGGATACACTGCCTGGCAGAAGCAGTTTGGCCGCCAGGTCCGGAAAGGCGAAACTGGTATCCGTATTCTGGCGCCGACACCCTACAAAAAGAAAATGGAAGTTGATCAGACGGACCCCATTACCGGGGAGGTGATAAGGAAATCCGACGGAACTGCCATGAAGGAAACCCGGGAAGTCCTGATGCCCGCATTCAAGGTGGTCCATGTGTTTGATGTCAGCCAGACGGACGGAAAACCGCTGCCCACAATTGGAGTAAATGAACTGACCGGCGATGTAGCCCAGTATGACCTGTTTTTGGAGGCATTGAAGCAGTCCTGCCCGGTCCCAATCCAATTTGAACAGATTGAAGGCGGAGCCAAGGGATATTTTCACACGGTGGAAAATCGCATTGCCATCCAGGAAGGCATGAGCCAGGTACAGACCATCAAGACTGTCATCCATGAGATGACCCATCAAAAACTTCACGCCACCCATCCGGGCCCCCAGGCCGATCCCCCGGAGCCCAGGCTCACCCGGAATCATAAAGAGGTGGAGGCCGAATCCGTGGCCTTTACAGTGTGCCAGCATTATGGGATTGACACCGGCGACTACAGCTTTGCCTATGTGGCAGGCTGGTCCCACGGGAAAGAGGCCCCGGAGCTGAAAGCCTCACTGGATAAAATCCGCAGGACTGCTTCCGAGATGATCACAGCAATTGATGAGCACCTGACGATTTTGCAAAAAGAACATGGAATTGAGGTCACAACACCTGCCTCAACTCTTGCCAATCTGCATGCCAAAGCAACGCAATCTGAACAAGCAAAGGCCTTGAAACCAGCCTGCAACAAGCCAAAGCAGGCCAGGAAGGAGGAATCCCGATGAAGTTTACTGTGGAAGAAATGAGTCTGATTCAGGCAATGAATCACACCTGCCGCAGAATGTTGATCTGCCATCTCAGGACCAGTCTGCCAAATATTGAAGACCGTGAACTGCAGGAGCTCTGTGAAAAGACGCTCAAAAAAGTGGAGAACCTGTCCGATGCCGATTTTGCAGCCATTGATTTTACTGTGGAGGAGGATGAGGAATATGCGTGATTGGCAGGACTTTGTGCACACTCCCCTCTCCTGCCATCCGGAGGCAGGCATCCGTGGGTAAAAGCAACCCTGTCCGCCCCTCCATGCAGCCAAGAGACAAATGGGTCCATTTTGTCATGTCTCAGGACGAGCTGGAACGGATGCAGCAAAAGATGGATGATCTGGGCATCCGAAATAAAAGCGCCTATCTGCGCAAGATGGCGCTGGATGGCTACTGCGTCAATCTGGAATTGGATGATGTCAAGAAAATGGTTTCTCTTCTGCGCTACTGCAGCAACAATTTGAATCAATACGCAAAACGGGCCAACGAGAACGGGTCCATCTATGCGGAAGATATCAAGGATCTCCAGCAGCGACAAAATCAAATTTGGGAAATTGCGAAGGAGATTTTGGCAAGGCTGGCGACAATTCAGTGAAAAGCCGGTGTGGCAGATGACTGCCACACCGGCTACATAGTGTGACATCCTTGACATCAGGAAAACGGCTTTATAGACTGTTCTAAAAAAAACCAAAAGGAGGCTTATCTATGTGGCTGATCAAACTTCCTTTCAGAATCATTGCGCTGCCAATCATGGCAATTGTCGCAGTACTCTCCATCTTTTATTCTCTGGCGCTGCACCTGTCCTCTTTGGTGGTTGGACTGGGCTATCTGCTGCTTGGAATTGGCATTCTGATGCTGCTGTTTCAACATATGTGGGTGTACGCAGCGGTTCTGTTTGGTGTGGCCGTCATCGCATTCCTAATGTTTCTCTTTGCGGGAATGGTCTCCATTGGCCTGAAAGCTCTGGTGGAAAAGTTGTCAAAGTTCATTTTTTCATAATCAACAACAGAAAGAACCTGAGGCGCAGAAATGCCTCAGGTTCTTTTATTGCAAAGCAAAGGAGGAATGCCCATGGCCGCAACGCGACTGATTCCCATGCATGTCAACAAAGGGAAAACCCTTGCCCAGAGCCTGGGCGACCGGACGGATTACGCAAAGAATCCGGAGAAAACGAACCGGGGCCAATTGGTTACCGGCTATCAGTGCGATCCGATGACGGTAGAGGAAGAGTTTCTGCTGTCCAAGCGCCAATATGAGCAGATCACCGGCCGGCGGCAGCGGCATGAAGTGATTGCGTATCAGATCCGGCAATCCTTCAAACCCGGCGAAGTCACACCGGAGGAGGCAAACCGGTTGGGCCGGGAATTGGCACTCCGATTTACCAAGGGCAAGTATGCCTTTATTGTGGCCACCCATACGGATCGGGCACATATCCATAACCACATCGTCTGTGCGCCCATAAGGGGCAGAGTAAATCCGCTTAGCAAGCGGCAGGCGTGAGGTTTCATGCCTGTGGTCAACGGCTAACCTGGATGGGGAAACCCAAAGGGGACAATAGCACGACCGTAACGCTGTGAGTTGGCAAGTTGTCATGCCACGACTGAGCAGCAAGACCAAAGTTCATATGAGGATAAAGCCTACACTGGTTGAACGGCAGTCCGAGGGACATTTGTGGTGGTCGCAGCGGAAGACAGCTATATCCGCTGCGCTGTGCATCTCCGCCAGAAAAGATGACTGGCAGGAGCGAAACCGATGTGCAGCCCGTATGTATCAGCATAAAAGGACGAAAACCGTATCCGACAATGAACACAGCTTTTTACTCTGTTACTAAATGGGGATTGCCTAAGTTGGAATGCTCGCAAGAGCTATGGGTGCAGGCCCTGAAAATCCAATATGGCAACGGAGCCGCCGTAGTAGTCCGAGCGTGTTAATGGCACGCACATGGCGAAGGGCGGCAGTTCATTCGATTCAATGCAAAAGAAAGGAAGGTGCGTGAGGCACTATGAGAAATCCAGAAAATGTATTGAACAGTCTGCAAGAGCATTCAGCTCAATCCGGCTATGTCTATGACAGATTGTACCGCAATCTGTTCAACCGGGAATTTTTCTTACAGGCGTATCAAAATATCTATGCCAGTCAGGGAAACATGACCGCAGGCACAGACGGGAAAACCATTGACGCAATGAGCCTTGAAAGAGTTGACAGGCTTATTGCAGCCCTGAAAGACGAATCTTACCAGCCCAAGCCGTCCAGACGGACATATATTCCCAAAAAGAATGGAAAACTCCGTCCTCTGGGCATCCCGTCCATTGACGACAAGCTGGTACAGGAAGTTGTCCGTATGCTGTTGGAATCCATCTATGAAAACAGCTTTGAGGACACCTCCCACGGCTTTCGACCCAATAAAAGCTGTCACACAGCCTTGAGAATGATTCAAAATCGCTTTACACGGTGCAAATGGTTTGTGGAGGGAGACATTAAAGGCTTCTTTGACAATATCGACCATAATGTCATGATTGGCATCCTCCGCAAGAGAATCAAAGATGAACGCTTCCTGCGCCTTATCCGTAAATTTCTTAATGCGGGATATATGGAAGATAACCAAGTGCATCAAAGCTACAGCGGCACGCCACAGGGCGGCATCATTAGTCCTATTCTCGCCAATATCTATCTCGACCAGTTCGACAAATATATGGCAGAGTTTAAGAAACGGTTTGACCGTGGGAACAAGCGAGCCGTCAATGTGGAATACCGCAAGCTGAGCGATAAGAGAATCCGACTCAAAAGAAAGCTGGCAAAGGCAAAAACTGAGGAAGAAAAGCAGTCCTTACTGGAAAGCATCTGGGAACTGGACAAGGTTCACAAGTCCATCCCCTGTAAAGACCCTATGGACGAAAACTTCCGCAGACTGCAATATGTCCGCTACGCTGATGACTTTCTTATCGGTATCATCGGAGCCAAAGAGGATGCACAGGCTGTGAAACAGGAAATCGGCACATATATCGCCGGACAGTTGAAATTGGAACTGTCGGACGAAAAGACGCTGGTAACCAAAGCGACAGACCGGGCAAAATTCTTAGGATTTGAAATCAGGGTTACACCGCAGAGCAATCACACCAAGAAAACCAAAAGTGGTTCTACGGCCAGAAATTACAGCGGCCATGTCATGCTGGAAGTCCCAACTTCCGCCATTCAGAAGAAGCTGCTGGAACTGGGAGCCATGAGAATCGATGTTCGCAATGGAACAGAGATTTGGCAGCCCACCCATCGCGGAAAACTTGTCGGGCGAACGGACCTGAGTATTCTTGACCAGTACAACGGCGAGATACGAGGATTCTGTAACTATTATGCGATTGCAAACAATCGCTCCAAGCTACACAAGTTCCGCTATATCATGGAGTACAGCTTTTACAAAACTCTGGCCTGTAAATACCGCACAACAAAGCGCAAAATCATTGTTCAGTATCGTATCGGCAAAGACATCGGTGTGAAATTTCAGGACAAACATGGCAAGGAGCGTATTCGACTACTGTGGCAAGGCAGTCTTGCCAGAGACCCCTATCCTCTGGGAAAAGAAGCGGATATTATCCATAAGCCAAAAGGCATTCTGAAGAAGCCCAGTCTTGGCGCACGATTGAAAGCAAATCGGTGTGAATGGTGTGGAAAAGAAACTTCAGTGTTGGTGATGCACCAGGTAAGAACGCTGAAAGAGCTGGATGAAAGTCAACCGTGGGCAGCTTTTATGAAAAAGATTAACCGGAAAACACTGGTAGTCTGTGAAAGCTGTCACACTAAAATACACAGTGCAGACTGTGAATGAATGGAGAGCCGGATACAGCGAGAGTTGTAAGTCCGGTTCGGGGGCGAGTGTCCGGAAACCTACCGCAGCAATGCGGCAAGGCGCTGGGTACTTAGCCTACTTAATTCCACTTCCCTGGATGGTACTAGAAAGTTCAAAAATTTCTGGCTGTCCAGCCTTGCCTTGCAGCGGGTCAGCGATCTGATCTGTCTGGAAAATGGACTTTCCGTGATCACTCCGAAGCCTTATCAGGAGCGCACAAAAAGGACGGATTATCCCCGCAGAGTGAAGCATCGGGATATTTTGTGTGATGCGATGGATGCTGTTTTGCAGAAAAATCCCACATCCCTGGAGGAATTTTTCAAAAAATTGCAGGCCCTGGGCTATGAGATAAAATACGGCAAGCATATTTCCGTCAAAGGCAGAAATCAATCCCGTTTTATCCGTCTCTCCTCTCTGGATGCCGGGTATACGGAGGCCGACCTTCGTGCTCATTTTCTCAGGCATCAGGCGCACAAGACAGGGGCAAAACAACCTGTCCGTATAGAGGACAGGCCCTTCAATCTGCTCATCGATCTCCAGCGCAAGCTACAGTCCAAGGGTGCAGGATATCAGCGCTGGGCCACTGTTTACAATTTGAAGCAGATGGCAAAGACGCTGCTGTTTCTGCGGGACCATAAAATTGAAAGCCTGGAGCAGCTGAGCCAGCTGGCCACGCAAAAGGCGGCCCGGCGAGATACCCTGCTTGTGGCAATTCAGAAGTCAGAACGACGGCTGACGGAGATTGGGACCCTGAAAAGGCATATCATCAACTACTCCAAGACCCGGCCAATCTACGAGGAGTACCGCAAAGCCGGTTACAGCAAAAAGTTTCTGGATGCCCATCGGGAGGAAATCACAATTCACAGAGCAGCCAAGGCCGCCTTTAATGAATTGGGGGTGAAAAAGCTGCCGAAAGTAAAGGAATTGAGTGCCGAATATGCTGAATTGCTTGGGGCAAAGAGACGGGCCTACGCCGAATACCGCCAGGCAAAAAATGAGGCCCGGGAGCTGCTGATTGCCCGGAAAAACATCTCTTCCCTTTACGAAGCAGAGCGCAAAGAGAGCGGACAGGATCGCCGGCCTGAAGAGCAGAACCGCTAAATTATGGAAGCATGAAAGGTCCTGGCAGCAGTCACAGTACTGCTGCCAGAACCTTGTTTTTCAGTGTTTCGCAGGAACGCGCAGCCATCACGTAGTGATGATCAATAAGGGTTTGGGAATATCCCAACAAGCAGGTTGTCCCCGTCTGGGACAGCGGCGTTTTCGCAGGACTTGGCCAAGAAAACATTGCTTGCGAAGTAGCAAACACTTGCTTTGCAAATACCAAAATATTTATCTCATTCTTACTGGAAATGTGCTATAATGATAGGAGATGGAAAAATGTTCAACTTATGGACGAATCGACAACACCAGTACCTGTAGAATAACATGACTTTAGTAATCCTGATTTTGACAGTTTTGCACTTCGTAGTATAGTTAAGAAAAATCTTCTGAATGTGCGGAAATGGAGTATGCCTAGCTACTAAATACTAAAAAAGGCGGTATAAAACTTGTAACCTGTCGCGTTCAGAAAAGGAACGGTTTTATGTGCGAGAATAATGATTTAGGAATGAATACATCTTTTGCAGAGAAATATGGCTTGGTAGCAGAACAATATGCTGATATTTCTATTAATTCTTTGCCCTTCTCCACACGTGTAACAAATAGATTTCTTAATCATGGCATTACTTCGGTGCAAGCCTTACTTATGACAAGCCCTTTAGAACTCATGGAGTGGAAGGGATTTGGACAGACTTGCTTAGAGGAAGTTGAGAAATATTGCCTTCAATTGAGGGATAGTCAGCCAACTGTAGTCACTCATAACGATGAAATACCAAAGCAGCCAAACAGGTTTTTGCCATATGCATCATCAATAGCATTAGGAGATTTTTCGTTCGCGGCAACATGTGACTTTGCGGAAGAAGAACAAGAACAACTTGTTCGTTACCGGCAGGCATTTGATATCTTAGGTGAAGAACTTGTTTTTGATTGCATTGTTGCACCAGAAAAGATTGCACCAATAAAAGATATGCTTCAAGCATTTCAGTCACTAATGAAACGGTTCTTAGAAGCTACTGCTCATATCGATGCACTGTCTATTCTACGTCAAACCAACAAGGCATATCCATACATTATGGCATTTACTGCGGACGAGCTAGAACGGAGAACTTTACAAAGCTTTTGCTCAAGCGAGGAAACACCTATTAAATCCATGGCAAATTCCAATAGTATAGAAGACACCAAAAAGTATGTACTTTTTCTGAAATTCCTAAAATGGCTTAGATTTGATATTGCATCTGAGATCAATGAGCTTTTTGAAAAAGTATACACAAATGATAGGGCGAGACGTGTCATTCAGGGGCGAGCAAGCAAACAGACACTGGAACAAATCGGCACCGAGGTTGGCGTAACAAGAGAACGCATACGTCAAATTGAGGTCAAGGTTAAAAAAACCTTCTCGCGCTTGTATAGCCGACTTAGAGTTGTTTCCAAAATATCTGCAGAGCATAACGGAGAACTACTTATAAAACCCTCTGATATTGAAGAATATAGCGGCCAATACACACAAGAGTTTCTTTATCTACTTCGATCATATGAAAACGGTGTTTTTACATACGATCGTCAATTGGATGTTTTTGTATTGGGCGACGGCTCTATTCAAGAACAGATTGCTATGTACATGGAAAAACTTCCCGATATTGTGAAGATAGAAAAGTTACCTGAAATACTCACTACTGCTGAAGAAGATATGGGAATTCCATCTGATATTCTGAAAAAAGCATTTTTGGATGCTTATAGAAGTACAGGTGGCGTGTATCACCGTTATAAACTTTCGCTTGCTGCTATATATGAAAAGATACTTAAAAAATATTATCCAGACGGTTTGAGGGTTTATGACACGTGTGAGATTGTAAAATTCAGATCCATTACTGCTGCGGAGTTTGGCGATGTTAAGCTTCCAAAAAATGACAGAGCGTTGGCAGCGCGAATTGCGCACATTTGTGTTCTATGCGAAAGAGGAACATACAAATTAAAACAGAAAAGCTATATTTCTAAAGATCTAGCAGCAAAAATCCACCGGTATATCACTGAAAGCAACACTCCGATTTTTATGATAAATACACTTTACAGTGTCTTTGAAGATGAATTGAACGCTGCTGGTATCACGAATAAGTATTATCTTCAAGGTGTTCTTCACGAATTATTTGGTGATGAATTTATATTTCACAAAGATTATCTGTCAAAAGATGCTGGCATAACATCGGTATACTCTACAATTGTAGAGTTTATTAAACGGTTTGAATACCCTGTTTCTAGGAACTTAATTCGCAAAGAATTCCCAGGTATAACGGAAATTGTCATCAATTTCGCAGTTGACGACCCCGATATTCTGAACTTTTTTGGTGAATATCTGCACGCCTGTCATTTAAAAATCACAGATACCGAGAAGCAATATTTGCATAGCGTATTGCAACAGCAGCTTAGTGATGGCCAAGGACATCATAACAAGGATATCTATGAAACTATTGTTCATGAAAAGCCAGAAATATTTACTAGGAATGCTGCATTATCTCAGTTCAGTGCATTTAGTATCTTGGAAAACCTTTTTAGAAATGACTTCCAATTTTCTCGTCCATATATAGCTCTCAATGGAGTGGATATTGGCCGTGCTGCAGAACGGTTACATGACCTAGTTTACAGTTCTGATGAGCTACCTGTTGCAGAAATAAGTGACTTTGCAAAAGAAAATCATTATCAGATTCAGTCAATTTTAGACTTTGTCAACAGCTGCAATGACGAGTTCCTTTTGATTAACGACGCCACAATTATGAAAATATCCGACATTGGAATCACAGAAGCACTGGCGGAAAATATTGAGAATGTCATTGCAGAGAAACTCAATAGAACAATGCCGATCTATGCTCTTGAAATATGGAATGAACTGCCACAGTTAAAGGTTTCTTGGACAGATTGGTTGCTGTATAGCATTCTGAAAAAGTGGGGTAAAAAGTTAACTGTGTCTACATCATCGAATCAGTTCAGACAGTCTGTTCCACTGATAGCACCTGCCGGAATTATGGATGAATCAGCTTTCTCAAATCTTGTAGCTTTCAAAGGAAATCATTCAGTAAAGATTGATAACTTAGAAAATATCGATTCACTATTGGAAGATATTCTCGATGATGAAATTTGGGAGGAGGATACATGAGTTTTCGTGATTTAAATATAAAACTTAGCTATATAAGTTGCGGAGAGGAAAATATTGCTAATAGCTTCCTTGTTCCAGCCCTGAAGCAGGCTCGCCGATATCGACGGAGTGTGGGCTTTTTCTCTTCAGGAGTATTTGGTCCAATCATTGATGGTATTGTTGCTTTATCACGTAATGGTGGAAAGATTGAGATTGTTGCCAGCCCACAATTGAGTAGTGAAGACATCGAAGCAATTTCTCTCGGCTATCAAAAAAGAGAAGAAATCATCGAATCCGCTTTTTCTAGGGATTTCATGCGAGAAATTGAAGAATTTGATGATGCTAAGCTTCAATTGCTTGTGGCTTTAATCGCAAATGGTACGTTGGATATTAAGATTGCAATAACTGACACATGTGGCATATACCATGATAAATTTGGTATTCTTGAAGACTTTGATGGGAATACCGTTGTTTTCTACGGGTCTGCAAATGAAAGTCTGAGTGGGTATAAAAACAACTACGAAAAAATCCGCGTAGTAAAAAGTTGGATTGCCGCAGACTATGCAAGCATTGAAGATGAAACCAGAGAGTTTGATGCTCTATGGACTGGGACAAATCCCTTTGTTCGGGTCTATGAGTATAAAGAATCCGCAAAAGCCAATATTCTAACAGTAATAGGAAAACGGAAAGAAAATACAGCTGTAGTCGGAAGCGTATCCCCTATAAGACTACGTGATTATCAGGAAGAAGCGATTTCGGCTTGGGTAGCTAATAATTATCATGGTTTCTATGTCATGGCTACTGGTACTGGTAAAACATGGACAGCTATATTCTCAGCAAAGCGGTTAGTGGAAGAAAACCCAGCCATGATTGTAATTTGTGCCCCATACAAGCATTTAGTGAAGCAGTGGGCAGATGATGTTGAAAAAGCTTTCTGGAATGCCAAGATAATTATGGTTTCGTCGGAAAATGCAACCTGGGAAACACAAATCTCTCAAGAAATTATTCGTAAGCAATACTCTCCTGAAAATCAGATCATTGTGATTTCGACAATTGCTTCCTTCAAGATGCCGCGTTTCAATAAAGCAATTAATAAATCGCAAGAAGATAAACTGCTGATTGTTGATGAAGCACATAGGTTCACAGATCGGCCCGATGAGCTCAAAAAAACATACAACTACATGCTTGGACTTAGCGCAACCCCTTATAGTGGTTCTTCTGCGCAAAAGGGTAAAGAGCTTATGCAATGGTTTGGTGGACAGGTCTTCAATCTACCAATTGAAATTGCGCTTGAGCGGGGGTTTCTGGTCCCTTACAATTACTATCCTATTTATGTTTATGCTACTGAAGAAGAGGAAAGTCGATTTAAGTATTACACACAGAAGATCCTTTCGTGCTTCAAAAACAATAGATGTATAAACCCCGATCTCCTGGTTAAAACCTTAAGAAACCGCTTACGGGTCATTTCTATGGCTGATGAAAAGCAAACCAAGATTGATGACATTATCGACAGAGTAGCCGAAAAAGATCATTTTGTAGTGTACTGTGGTGATGGCAAACTCTTTGATGAAAAAAGTGGAGAAGAACTAAGACACATTCAATCGGTTAAGAGAGTACTTAATGCCCATGGGTTTAAGTCCAGTCAGTTCACTGCACGAGAAAACATGACAGACCGAATGGAGTTGATTGACGCCTTTAACAAGCAGGAAATATCTGCTCTGGTAGCAATCCGCTGTCTAGATGAAGGAATCAATATTCCATCCATTAAGAGCGCCTTAATCCTTTCAAGTAACGACGACTATCGTGAATTTGTGCAACGTCGAGGCCGTATTTTGCGAACATACGGCGATAAGAAATATGCCAATATTTATGATGTAGTCGTATTGCCAAGCCATGATATGCAGGGATGGGCAAAAATCGAACTTCGTAGATTTAGAGAGTACGGACACTTGGCTCTGAACTGGTCACGCCTTGAACCGGAGTTAGAAAGTCTTCTTCTTACATATGGCTTATCTGATGATGATATAGATGTATACGATTACGACGAAATGGAGGCGACGATCGATGAATGAGCATGATGTCGTTGTCGGAATGATTGCATTTATCGAAAAGAAAGAACGAGATTTGCAATCCAACAAGATGGGTGCAGATAGTCAGGCCAAAAATGATATTGTTAAATCGATTTTAGATGAATTGGAGCGCATGACAAGCGATGAAAATAAGTAGGATTGAATTTGAAAACTTTAGGAACTTCAAAGATCATGGTGAAATTAAATGCTCTACAGATGGAAAAGTTACCATTATTTACGGAAAAAATGGTGACGGAAAAACTACGCTCCATCAGCTATTTCAGTGGGTGTTTTATGGACAGGTTCATTTCAACAAAACTACGACTGACCGGCTATATAACCTGCAATTTGAAAGAGAATGCTCCTTTGGAGATACTTTCCAGGTAATGGGATGCATTGACTTCGAACACGCTGATGTACAGTATTCTCTGAGAAGAGTTTACACTTACAAGAAAGGATTAGACGATTCCGAGAAGATTGCCGAAGATTTCTCTTTGCAATACATGGATTCCGACTATAACTGGAGAAGAATCGATAATCCTAAAGACAAAATTGAGAAATTACTTCCCTCTGGGCTGTCCGACTACTTTTTCTTTGATGGTGAAAGCATGATTGCAGATTTGCGTGTAAAGGGACGTGACTCTGCTGGAAAATTAAGGAAAGCCCTGTACTCTATGTTCGATTTAGATGTGTTGGAGTCTGCAATTTCTCATATTGGTCGGACTGATCTGAAGACGACGGTGCTTGGAAAATTGTACTTAAGCAAAGGCACAATTTCCAGTGGTAGCCAGATTTCAGCGGTTAAAACCAATATTGAAGGCGCGCAAGCTAAGCTGGAAAAATTTGATGCTGAACTGACTGAAGCAAGAAAGAAAAAATCTAAGTGTCAAGCGTTGATCCAAAAAGTGTCCGAGCAGATTGGTGGTTATAAATCTAAGGCCGACTATGAGCTGCAAAGAAAGCGTTTAAAAGAGCAACGTGATGCCTTTTTAAAGGCAGCTGCAGATGCACAGTCTCACTTCGGCGATGAAGTTATTGATATGTTCCCTCGTCTGCTAATTTCCAAGGCTGTAATAGATGCAAAGAAGAAGATTCATCTCAAAATCGAGCAAAACAAGTTGCCCGATGGCATAACCAAAAAGCTGATAAATTACTTGTTATCTACATCTACAACAGAGTGCATCTGCGGCAATCATCTTGGTGATGATGAGAAAAAGCATATTCGCGAATATCTTGATATGCTGCCACCTAAATCCTATACCAGTCTATACCAGGATTTTACACGCACAGCAAACAGCTGGGGCCGGGGGTATAACAAAGCTCGCATAGAGGATTATATTATTACCGTCCTCAAGAACACAGAGCTTGCCGCTCAATGCGATAATCAAATTAGAGAGTTGGATGAAGCAGAGAAAAAAAGTCCTGATATTGAGGATCTAATTGTCGCCAGACAGCAAGCTGAACAGGAAGTAGCAGAGCAGGACACAATAATTACCAAACTTGGCACTGAAATCAGAAAATTTGAAATTTATCGTGACAAGCAGATGAAGACTTTTGACGCACTTACTCGCGGTAATGCAGAGAGCGAAAAAGTTATTGCGAAAATTGCTATCATGGAACAGGTTGAAGCGTATTTCAGGAAGCGTCTAGATGACGAATCCATCTCATATAGCCAGCGGCTACAGGAAAACATTCAAAGTCTAATAGACCGTATGTTGACAAGTAAGCGTTATGTTACAGTCAGTCCAGAATTTTCTGTACGTGTTACTGATAGCTTTAACGATGAGTCAAAGTCTGAAGGGCAGTTTGCAGTTGTCTCTTTCGCATATATTGGTGGAATTTTAAAAATGCTTCAAAGCGAAGAACATCTTTCTGAAAAGGAGTACCCGCTTGTCTTGGATGGCCCATTTTCTAAGCTTGATCTAGATCAACGGCAGAATGTAATAGATATTATTCCGGAGTTTGCACCGCAGGTTATTCTCTTCTCTAAAGATGACTTACACGAAGTGTTTAATGCGGAAAAAATCGGACGTGTATGGACCATTGTTAGCAATGATGAGAAAAATATCGCTCGAATTGAGGAGGGACACTTATGGAGTTAACAACCGATGTATATCTTCGGGGTACTGCATGGAGTAGAGCAATCGAGGCGTTAGCTCCTATTTTTAAAACGAGAACGCATTATATGATTTATATCCTGGCAATGGCAATCGGTATAATGTATGATCAGCGAATTGAAAAGCCAGCTGAAGAAAACGAGGAATTAAAGAGCGTTCCCCGAAATGTATTACAAAACAACGATAACGGAAAGCTTGATTTCATGTTTCAGGCGGCAATCCTCTCGACAACGACCGAGCAGTTTGAGGAAGAGGAGCGGTTAGATCTTGCATTCGGTGAAAAACCGGACTTTAAAAAGATTGATTTTTTGACACAGTTTGCTAATTTCGGCGTTACCAAACTTGTGGAACTTATCGGGGATTCGCCAGTGGAATCTATGGAAAACATTAAGAATTTTCTTGTCTCGACAGTTGAAGGACGAAATCTTGATATTGACGTATTACCAGATGATATCCTTTTGTACGAAGATATTTAAAGCACTGATTTCTCAATTTTCTTAGATTTATTGACTTTTCCGGCTACGCGCAATATACTTAAGTATATGCATAAGTATATTGCGCGTACTTGTGAGAGGTGGCCTATGAACTTTGCATATCGTTTCCCTGCTGTAAAAGGAATTCAAGCTGGTAGAGAATACTACATTACGATGGTACCTTTGAAACTTCTTTCCCGATTATTTCCAGCTGAAGAGGAGATCCTACTACCCGAATATAGAGCTCAGCGTAGAATCAACGAAACTCGAATTCCTGAAATCAAGAAATACATATTAGATAACAGAGATACCTATGTCTTTTCTGCGTTGTCGGCTTCTATAGATGGTGATTTTCGGTTTATACCTCACATGAATAGCGAAGTGGGAATCTTAGAGGTCAATATGGAATCTATCTTCTTAATTAATGATGGACAGCATCGCAAAGCTGCGATTGAAGCGGCTATGAAGGAGGATTCCTCTCTCGAAAAAGAAACAATCTCTATTGTTTTTTTTAGCGATGAGGGGTTAGTTCGCAGTCAACAGATGTTTACAGATTTGAATAAACATGCAGTAAAGACATCTAATTCGCTGGCCACGTTGTATGACTCAAGAGACAAAATAGCGGTGGCCACAAAAAATGTCATCAATGCCATTCCGTTCTTTAAGCGCTTCACTGATAAAGAACGAGATATCCTGGGAAAGAATTCCTCAAGCCTGTTTACCTTAAATATGATGTACAAAGCAAACCAAAAAATCCTACATGGAGATTCATGTTCTGAATCTGATTTTAAATTTTTAATAACCTTTTGGAGTCTTGTGGCATCAAATGTGGTCGAATGGCAAGAAGTGCTGGATAAATCTCTGACAAAGAAAGCGCTGAGAGAAAACTATATTGTAGCCCTTGCTATTACAATTAGCGCATTTGGAAAATTAGGACGATATTTTTATGACCATACAGAACTCGATATGTCTTCATATCTTTGCAAGCTGAAATCTATTGATTGGCTGAGAACAAACCCCCTGTGGACTGGTAGAACAATTCGGGAGAACGGCAAAGTGTTGAACAGTGAAGAAGCTGTGTCACTGACTTGTGCAGCCATTAAAACCGAGATTGGACTACCTTTATCAAAAGAAGAACAACTAAAAGAGAAAAGTTTATCGGAGAAGAAATAAGATGGCATACACAGGAGAGTTTCAGATATACGAGGATATTATCCAAGAGATGACCATGGTATATCAACATGACAAACGTCCATGGATGATTGGTTTCAGCGGAGGCAAAGATTCGACGTTGTTGTGTTGCCTTGTTATGGAGATGCTGCAACGCCTCCCTAAGGTGAAGAGGAACAAAAAGGTATATATTGTATCTTCAGATACTTTGGTTGAAAACCCGATTGTCCGCAACTATATGCACAAAATGTCTAGTATGATCAATGATGTCGGGGCGGAACTAAATGTTCAGGCTGACATTATTTATCCTAAAACTGAGGATACTTTTTGGTGTAAGGTAATTGGATTGGGTTATCCAACACCTGAAGCGCCAGGGTTCCGTTGGTGCACAGAACGTTTGAAAATACATCCGATGAACGCCTATACTCTTGAGACAATCAAGAATAACGGTGAAGTAGTTATTCTATTGGGGGTTAGAAAGGCAGAAAGTACATATCGATCAAATAATATTCGAGCACGCGAGATTGAAGGAAAGCTTCTTGTACCACACAATGACATTGAGAATGCATATGTGTATAATCCACTGACAGAGATCCTCAACGAAGAAGTTTGGAAATTCCTGTTGAAAGGTAATGCAAAGACCCCGTGGGGATCTGACAATAAGTATTTGTACTCGCTTTATCAAGGTGAAAATCTTGGTGAAGAGCAGAGTGTTATAGGCGAGATTGACAAAGAAAAGATTCCCATTACTGGCAATTCAAGATTTGGCTGCTGGATCTGTACAATGGTAAAAGAAGACAAGTCACTAAAGGCGTTCATTGATAAGGGCGAGACGTGGCTTGAACCGCTTAGGGATTATAGAAACTGGTTGCTACAACTGCGCACTACGCCCGGCGCCAGAGAGTATAAACGTCGTAATGGCGCAATATATCGAAAAGCTGATGGGAGCTTAGGAGAAGGCCCTTTTACAATGAAAACCAGGCAAGAAATACTCCGAAGGCTTCTGCAACTTGAAAAAAATACAGGTCTCGACTTGATTTCCATTGAAGAATTAAAGCAGATTGATTCTATGTGGGATAATGAGGGTGATCTATCCCGTCGCTGCCTCGTTGAAATCTACTATGAAATCATGGGTGAAAGATTGCCTTGGGATCAGTATAAGGTTCCTGTATTCCCAGCTGAAGTAATTGCCGAGATTAAATCAATGTGTGAAAAATATCATGTTGAGTTCGAGTTGATTGCCAAACTGATTATCGAAATCGAAGCAAACAAGAACTACACAAAGAGCTCTATGGTAACCAAGGCTTTTGATCGAATCATAAATCAAGGATGGCTGCATTTTGAAAGTATTGAGAAGGGATTAGAAGATGAAAATCAATAGAATATTCTTAAATAATTTCGGCTCATACGAAGGTGAAGCCAGCTTTGAAACAAAGCAAAAAGGAGATAGAAATATCATCCTGATCGGTGGTAAAAACGGTGCCGGAAAGACAACACTGTTTACGGCTATGCGAATCTGTCTGTATGGATATATGAGCATGGGCTACAAAAACTACAACACTTTCTACACACGAGCGATTACGAAACTCATAAATAATAATGCGAAACTTTCAAGGCCGGTCCATGCAGAAATCTCTATGCAAATTGAATTAAATAATGGTCAAGGGATTGATCTCTATACGTTGAGTAGACAATGGAAATTAGCTGATTCACTTGTTGAGACGTTCGTGGTTACAAAGAACGATGTTAAATTAAATGCAGATGAGACCGCAGATTTCGAAAAATATATTCTTTCCTTGATTCCACCAGAATTGTTTAACCTCTATTTTTTTGATGGAGAACGAATTGCGGATTTTTTCCTGGATGAGAAAAGCAGTGCTCGAATTAAAGATGCATTTTTAACTCTATGCGGATATGATACCTTTGATATTATGCGCCGCAATTTCAAGCGAGTTAGAGGATCCGGAAACACCTCTACCCCTACTCTTGATGAATATGTAAGGACAAAGGATGAATTAGCCAAAGCGAAATTATCCTTAAGCAATCTTCAGGCACAGCTGAAAGAATGCATAGATGCTATTTCAAATTGTGAAGCTGCAATTGTTGGCATTGAAAGGGAGTATCATCAAAATGGTGGACTCACAGAAGAAGAGTGGAACCAGAAGCTGTTTACATTGAAAGACGAAGAGAAGAAAAGAGAAACATATAATACTCTTTTGCGCAAATGGGCAAACGATATCATTCCATTTCTAATGCTTCGAGAACAAATACAGCGCCTCAAGCGTCAGATTCATATCGAAAATGATGCTGTCAAATATAATCACTTTTGCGAAGTACTAAATCTAGACAAAATTATGCAATTAGTAGGAGATCACGCGGATGAAGTAAAGAAGATAGCGTTTGCCCAATTTGGCAATGACAAAAAATCATTGCTCAATCTGTCTTTAGAACAAAGTTCACTTCTACTTTCTCAAATCAATCATATTCTTTCCTTTGAGCAAGAGAAGATTTTTAAGTGTAAAAGGGCAATCAAAAGATCTCTTGCGTTGACATCAAAAATCCGGAAAGAGCTTGAAAGCAGCAGCATTACAAGCGTCCAGGAGTATATGAAGAAACGAGCACAACTTTTTGAAGAAAAAAGCCTTTTGCTTGTTACTCGTGTAGAACTTGAGTCAAAAATTACGACCCAGAAAGAGCTTGTTATTGCAACAGAATCTCAATTTGCAAAGACACAGCTCCGCCTAGAAAACGAATTGAAAAAAGCATCTATAACTGATATTTCTGCCCGTGCAATTGTAATGCTCGACAAACTACAGCAGGTGCTGCTCCATAAACAAATTGAAAAAGTGGAAAGCTTTTTTCGCAAAGAGATTCGATTATTAATGCGGAAAACTAAATTCATTGATGATATTTATATTGATGATGATTTCAATGTTCATATTTATAAGACAGATGATATGCCAGTTAGCAAGCTTTTGGAATTATTGTCGTCCCATACAGAAGAGCAAACAGTAGCTTTGCTCGGCGCACGAGCAATCGAAAAACTTACGCAACTTGCTGGATGCGCTGGCACTGATAACTTGATTTCTTATTTCCAGCGGTATTCCTCGCCTAATATATGCTTGCCTTTAGAAATCGATAAGTCCTCTCTTTCAAATGGCGAAAAGCAGATTTTCATTATGGCGCTTTATCATGCTCTTGTTAATTTGTGCAACCATGAGATCCCGTTTATCATTGATACTCCGTTTGCGCGTATAGATACGGAACATCGTAGAAATATTTCAAAGTATTTCTTCAGTAAACTCAAAGGACAAATCTTTATCCTTTCAACAAACGAAGAGATAAACAGTGAACATGTTCAAATACTGAAGGACAAAATAGCTTCTACATATATGTTGGAGAATGCAGATAACAAGTGTACTGTTGTTCAGAATTCCTATTTTTGAGGCGTGAATATGGTATTTAAGATTAGAACATCAAAAAGAACAATGACCATCTTTGAGGAAATGGCTGCAAGCACTAACTATGCACCGTTCATCTTGTCAAAGCTGTCGATTTCACTGTCAATTAGAAGTGGAATTCCGTTAGAAGAAAAGGATTTTAAGACAGATACGTTGGGCTTAGAATTAAATCGTCAAACAATTACAGCAGAATGGGATACTCTTTATAAATGCCTCATTGAATTAGCTGAAAATCGTCATATTGAGGATGACGATTATTTTCAGAAATATGTTAAAGCCCACTTAGACCGAGGCGCCAAGATGCTGTATAGCGAATTCAAGTATAATGGAGATTTAATTCAGGCCCTCTTGAGCAACAAAAAAGGCATATAACATGTGAGGCACGAAATTATTATACGCCGCCTACAACGGCGCGCTTAGCCTGCACAAACGGCACGCTCAGGCCGCTAATTCAGTTTAGGAGTCTGTATGTCAATCACAAAAAGGTCTCTGAATCAGAATCCTGTGGCTCACATATCGGGAAATTGCAGATGTCACCGTCTGTATGTGCAACACGGTTATACACACATGAGTCCAGGCTTGAGAGTAGTCTCACAGTAGCTATTGCCCGCCGAGCAAATTCCCTCTATCTACAAGATGCAGGCCGACGAGTAGGTACACTATTGAATGCAGAAGAGCGATGTTATCCTGAGCTTACTGTGGCGACCATCAAAACAGGTACATAAAAAAGTGCATTCTACTGCACACAGACAAGCTGAAATTGCTCTACAATCTCGGGCGGGTCCTATGGGCGGGTTGTGCGTATGGCCTCTCTCCTTTTCCAATGGGAGCAGCAAATGTTACTCATTAGTTTTCTTTAAAAATCTGGTGGAAATAGTTTTCGTAGCACTCCTTTTTCCAATGCCTTTAATATTATGCAATATATAATCGTCAGGGAAAATGACCATGGAAAACAGAACAAAGCTCAGAATACTATATCTATATCAGCATCTTATGCAGCATACAGATGCTGAGCATACACTCTCAACTGCCGAACTGATGAAGATCCTTGAGGAACAGTATTCGGTGAAAGTATCCCGGAATACCATCAGCAATGATCTCGCCATACTGCATGACTGCGGTCTCCATATTGAGCACTATGAATCCACGCAGAATAAGTACTATTATGATGGACATATTTACGAATTGCCCGAGTTGAAGGTCCTTGTTGATGCAATCTCATCTTCCAAGTTCATCACACAGCGTAAGAGCGACGAACTGATTGCGAAACTTCTTACTCTGACAAACTCGCAGAATGCTGCAAACCTTCGTCGGCACATCTACGTTTCCGGTCGAGCAAAATCAGACAACGAAAATGGATACTACATTGCTGATGCCATCAATACAGCCATTGATAACAAACGAAAAATATCTTTCCACTACACTGATTTTGATATGACAAAACAGCGTTACATATCAAACGACGGTAAGCCGTACACTGTGAGTCCGTATACATTGATCTGGGACGGAGATTACTACTATATGCGTGGCTTCTGCGATGAGCGCCAGGAAATGCGAAATTTTCGCTTGGATCGTATTGCTGAACAACCGAAAATTCTTAACCAGATTGCTGTAATGCCTCCGAATGATTATAATCCTGCCGGTTACAGCAAGCATGTTTTTCAGATGTATGATACCGATAAACCGGTTGCCGTACAGTTATACTGCCATGTGTCCGTTATGAAGTATTTGATTGATAATTTTGGAAAGAATTTCGATTCTGAAATTATTGATAACACACATTTCAAAGCCAAAATTGACGTTTGTACTAGCACAACGTTTTATCGATGGATTTTCGGATTTGATGGATTGATAAAGATTATAGGACCAGATTCAGCGGTTTTAGAATATAAAACACGGTTAAAGTCCGCCCTAAATCACCTAGTACAATTTGAGCAATGATATGTTTCGAAGATAACTACTAAAGTGCTATTTCTGCTGAAAGTATCTTTCTTATAAAAGGAAGTAATTGTATGAAAAAGAAATTTAAAATGTTCCTCACTTTTGCGATAGCATTGATTGTTACCTCTATATTATGTGGCTGCGAAAACATATCCACTCCTGAAATCCCATTTTCAGATGTTAAATGGGATGATACATTGAGTGACATTATAGACTTATATGGGAATTATTCAGATAAATATGATTCATCCTATGGTGGCCCTTGCTATGTGTATGAAGGAACAGAGTATAATAATTTAAATGGCAACACTAGATATTTTTTTAATGAAAATCATTTATTGGTCTGTGTCGAGTTTTATACTACTTTTCCCACGGTACAGGAACTTGATTCAGCTTATGAAGCCGAAAAGGAACGATTAACCAAAGCGTATGGTAATAGTGGGTACCAAGTCAACGAAAGTGGAGTTAAAGGTGAAAATTGGTATAGAGAAGAAGGAAATATCGGAATTCTTGCCGTTTATGTTTTTGCACAAAATGAGCTGCAAATAACCTATGTAAACAGCATAATAAGTGTAGATGAAGAAACACTAACTTCATGATAATTCAGATGTAATATCTGAATACCTTTTGACATATGTGCCTTTTGGAGCATTAAAGTTAATAATTGGACTGGCAATTTCGGAACTATTTCTGGGCTCCACAAAGTTCTAACTTAAATGATGATGTTGGCTTAAATAACGTTAATGCAACCATCTCGTATGCAAAACAATAGGGCAAAAGGGAATGAAGCCCGACGGCCTGTCCAGCTTTCTCTTCATAATATTATTGTAATAGTAGCATCATTACTAAAAATATACTGCTCAAAATTCTGTGCACCTGTGTTCCATTATACCAATCACCCCTTGATTCTCGGATCAAGGGGTTTTATAATGGCGTTACTGGAACATCTTGTTTCAGTAACGTCGAAAGGAATGATCGCTATGAGAGTCATGAGCACAGAGGTGATGGAAAACATCATCTCATATGTTGATCAATATTTCTGCGACAAACATACCACTCCATCTGCCGGAGAAATTGCGCAGGGTGTTGGTATTCCCAGAACAACTGCTTATCGCTATCTGGTCGAAATGGATCATCGGGGAATGATTGAATACGATGGAAAGTCTCGTACCATCCGTACTCCCATGATCAAGAAATATGCTACCGCTTCTGCTCCCTGCCCTCTTTTAGGTTCCATTCCCTGTGGCTCCGCACAGACAGAGGAGGAAAATATCAAAGAATATATCAGCCTTCCTGTTTCCCTGTTCGGAAATGGCAAGTTTTATATTCTGGAGGCCTCCGGAGATTCTATGGTGGATGCGGGCATTGATGATGGAGATCTGGTCGTTGTGCGGACGGATTGCACTGCTGAAGCTGGAGACATTGTGGTTGCCCTCACCGAGGACAACGAAAGTACCTTGAAGGTGTTTGGCGGTATTGATGAGGATACCCAGAAGGCAATTCTTGAATTTCGCAACCAGGCAAAATATCCGGATAAGGTTATTCTTGTAAGACAGCTGATCGTCCAGGGTGTTGCCAAGCATGTAATCAAAGCTTTATGAAGAGAGAGCAATATTAGTGGAGGTGAACACTGAATGATGAATACGTACGATGTGAAATGCCCTGTCTGCGGCACAGTCAATCACAACCTTTATCTTGAAGAGACGGACGGCTGGATGGAGTGCGAACACTGTGGGAATACAACGAAATTTCATTGGAAAGCACAGATCAAAAAACCGCTCCCGGCATTTGTAATCCAAAAGTTGCAGGCGCATAGTACGCCTGCAGAGTGATATACGCGTTTTCAGAAGGGGGCTATATCAGTGCAACATCAACAGACTTCATGGCGCTTAAAACAAATCTACTGCCCCAACTGCCGCTACCTGGTAAACGGCTTTGAAGACAAAAATGGTATCACACGAATGAGCTGCGAGAAATGCGGCACCATCTTAATTCGAAAAGCGCTGAGCCGCAGGCATGATCGGATTGAACTCTATGCACCATGCGGACAAGAGTGCATATAACAACAAAATAAAATTGGCATAACGACGGAATGGTTGAGATGAAACAGGCTGCGTAAATCCGTTTCCAGGTCATATGCTGGAATCATCGGTCAGTTAAACCAGATATACATGAGAGGCTGCCGACAAGACGGGATACCCATAGCTATGGGATCTCTGCCTTGCCGGCAGCCTCTTTTTATTCCGGCAGGGCTTTGGAACAACAAGATATCGAAAGCCTGACATGCATTAAGGGCTGAGGATACATATATTGCTCCTTTCTCATTTGCAGAAAAAGCAGTATTAGTAGCCCTTCCTTTGTGCGCCCATTTACCGGGGACATGGTCAGGTACGTACTGTGAGCAATGGTATCCTTTGCTCTTCCGCTGCAGGCGGAAAGGAAAACAGTATGTATTCTTTTGACGTGACCGAATTTGCCACCCGCTTAAGCACGATCCGCAAGGCCCAGGGAATGACCCAGCAGGGATTGGCCGAAGCGCTGCACATCAGCCTGGAATATCTCAGTAAAATAGAACGTGGTCAGAGAAAACCTTCCATTGATCTGGTTGTCGCCATAGCTTGCTATTTCCATGTGAGCACCGATTACCTGCTCATGGGGAAAGATCACGAAATGGTGGATAGCCGCGCCAAACTTCTGGATGTGATAGCGCAGTTGACGGGAATTGCAAAGAGCATGTAACAAATCCAAACAACAAGGTGCAAAAATGACGAAAATCTCCAAGCTGTTCATCTTGTTTGTTATCGCAATACCGGATTTACCACCGGTATATGGGATCCTCCACTCTGTCCAACACCACTATTTCCAGCGGCCTGGAGGTGAGTATCAGGGCGGCACAGCGGTAATCATACGTTATACGCAGAAATCAGGACATAGTGTGATCGTCTTTAAGCCCAACAGAATAAATTGGGCAGGATCAAAATTTAAAATCTGACTGAATGAAATTTAAAAATTCAACTGAATGGAATATAAGGATTGCACTGAATCATTTAGGTGACTGCCATGGACATCAAGTTGGGAGCCAATCAAATTGACGCCGGGGCGAAAAACCTGCTGACGATCAAAAAGCAATTTGAGGCCGACCCCCAAGGAAAAGCAGCCTTCAGTGCTGTATGGTCAATGCGGCCTACCAGCGGCCGGATGGGGTATCTGTGGTGCCGATAACGGCACTCAAGAATTGAAGATTACAGCTTTTGCGAAAAAGAACTGCAAAAAAGAATCCGTAGGAAAATTGCTGTGCAAGGGGCGTTAGCGCATGCGGGCGAAATCCTGGGCCTCAAATAGGGCAGGATTTCGTCCGCATTCCCTTTACAACGGGATTTTCCCGTACTCCCGCGAGGGGCTCCCCCAGCCTAAAAGCAGGCCCGGATACACTGAAATCATTGCTCAGTGAATCCGGGCTTGCTATTTTATTGTCTCTTCCCCCTGCAGTCTCTTTTGCTGCAGATAAATTTTCTCCAACCCGTACAACCAGGGCGGGTAACCCGTACTGTCAGTACCTTCCGATTGCCGGTTCTCTGGGATAAACTTGTACATGTAAGGAGCCAAGAAACTCCTTCTCCCGCACCTTGAAAAGTGCATACCATTCTTCAGGCACAACCCTGTGATGAGGAGCTACATCAGCGGCAGCGTGCATCGATCGCCATTCCTGCAGGTGCGCGAACCGGCCTGTAAGTACCGGATTGCTTCCGGTATACAGCCATGATCCATCACAGCATAATGATACTTCTGTACGCAGCTCGGTGAGTACCACGGAGGGGTTAGAGTCCCATGGATCTGGTAGCAGCCAGACGCCTGAATGTATTCCCGGCAGGCCAGAGCGTCTGCCCTTTCCCAGGGGTGTCGAGGACAAGTATGGGAATAACATACCATTGAGATTTCGCCCTTTGGGGCTTAATTGGGCAGGAAGCGATATCCCGCCCCTTTCCATACATCCATTTTTGAGGAGGCGAAGCACATGCTTAGAAGCAATTGGAATTACAGACGCGGGGATATTTATCTGGCAGATCTCGGTGCGCATCGCGGCCATATTCAAGGCGGCATCCGCCCGGTGATCAATATCCAGAACAACAGCGGAAGCTTCTTCGGCCCGACTCTGATTGTCGTGCCGCTGACCACGGAGCTGAAAAAGCTGAAGCAGCCCACACACTACGTCCTGAAACAGCAGCGTGGGCTGAAAGAACCTTCCATGAGCGAGGCAGAACAGATCGTCACCATCAACAAATGTCAGATTCTCAAATATCTGGGACGGACCAGCACGAAACACATGCAGCGCATTGATGACTGCATTCGTGCCAGCCTGCATCTGGAACCGGAGGATCCCCTTCCCATTTCGGAATACACAGAGTTTCCCTGACAAGCAATACAGACTGAACAGAAAGTGAGGCAATACATATGGAGAACACTACAATCCACGATCATCCCATTCCCGTTGATGAGCCAATCGTCGCCAAAATGTGTTATTCCATTGCGGAGGTAGAGCTCATCCTTGGCATCAGCCGCCCGTCCGTCATCAAGCTTCTCAAGCAGAATGAGTTCAAGTGGTTCAAAGTCGGAACAGTATACCGGATCTCAAAGCCCAGCTTTGAAGCATGGCTGCAGAAGACCATCTGACTGTCAAGGATGTCACCGGTGTCCTCTGTCCGAATCGACATCCTAACAATCCGAATGAAAATCCATTATCTTTTAACCAGGTCCCAGGACCTGGTTAAAACTTTATAAGGAGGATATGCAGAGATGGCAAAAGGAAAAACCACCATGTCCGTTTCGGAAATGCAGCACATGTTGGGCTTGAGCAAGACCGAAGCCTACTGGCTGGTGCATAAGAACGTATTCGACACCATCATTGTCGAAAAGAAAATGCGGGTTGTCATAGCCAGCTTTGAAAAGTGGTATGCCAATCAACTCAGGCGTTCCAAAGTAAACGGTCCGCCCCCCGGTGCTGAGCTGAGGGCCTGCTCCCTTTCGGTTAAGGAGATGTCAGAGCTCCTTGGCATCTCGGACGACACAGCCTATACCATCATCAAACGGGATCAGATTGAAACCTTTGAGGTGGATTACTGGACGCGGATCCGAAAGGATGTGTTTGAAAAATGGTACCGGGGTCAGACCAAATACCGCACCGTCGAAGATCAGAAACGGGATAAAGTACTGGAGGAAGCCGGCTATACGATACCGGAGATCGCCAGGATGCTGCTGGTACCCAGGAATACAATCTACGCTATCCTGGACAATCCGAAAAACGAAGGCGTTTTTGAAACCTTCATTGTGGCCGAAAAGAAACGGGTCACAAAGCAGAGCTTTGAAGCCTGGTACCAAAGTCAGCATAGGTACAGGAAGCTGGAGGATCGCTCTCAGGAAGAACAGGATAATCTTCACCGGATGAAGAAACAGGAAGAGCGCCCCCGGCTGATGGTGGATCCGGACAAGCAGTCTTATGATATCAGAGAGGCGGCCATCCTCCTGGACCTTACGGAAGCTGAGGTCCGAAGAATGATTCAAACAGGAGAATTGGAAGCAAAGAAATACGGAAGACGCTATTTGGTCCTGAAGTCTGAACTCAAATGGTGGATTCTGCAGCAGAAGCTGGATACAGAAATGTAAGGAGGCAGGACACTATGGCATCGATTGTACAGCGTGGGAACCGATATAATGTGGTCTATCTGTATGATGCAGAGGATGGCAAGCGAAAGCAGAAATGGGAGAGCTACAAAACACTGGCTGAGGCAAAGCGTCGGAAGTCGGAGGTGGAATATCGCCAGCAGATGGGCAGCATGGTGATTCCCACTTGCAAAACTGTAGAGGAACTGATGCGGGAATATGTTGCAATCTATGGCAAGAGTACCTGGTCGCTTTCCATGTATTCTGGCACAAATGCCCTGGTGAATCATTACATACTTCCGCTCATCGGCTCCATGAAGCTGTCAGACATTACCTCCCGGGTCCTGGAGAAGTATTATATGCAGCTACTCCAGACCCCGGCGGTAAAAAAGATGACTGATAAGAAGTATGCAAAGAAGAAAACAGAGTATGTCACCGCCGCCACCGTGAAAAAGGTGCACAATGTGCTGCGCAGCGCCTTCCACCAGGCGGTCAAGTGGGACCTGATGGAGAAAAATCCGGCCATTTACGCCACAGTCCCCAAACCTGAGGTCCACAAACGGGAGATCTGGGATGCACCGACACTCTTCCATGCCCTGGAGGTGTGTGAAGATGAACGGCTGAAGCTGGCCATCAATCTGTCCTTTGCCTGCTCCATGCGAATCGGTGAAATTCTGGGGCTCACATGGGACTGTGTGGATATCACCCCGGAGAGCATTCGGGCCGGCAAGGCATATGTTTATATCAACAAGGAGCTGCAGCGGGTCAGCAAAGCGGCACTCTCCGCTTTGGAAAAGAAGGATGTGCTCCGGATCTTTCCGGATACCACCGGTGCAAACAAGACCGTTCTGGTTCTGAAAAAGCCCAAAACGGCCACCAGTACCAGAAAGGTATTCCTGCCGAAGACCGTTGCGGAGATGCTGGTACAGTGGAAATTTTCCCAGGACTTCACAAAGGACTCCGTCGGCGAGGAATACAAGGACTACAATCTGGTGGTGGCCAACGCTCTGGGAACCCCTATAGAGCATTCCCGCATTACCTCTCTGTTCCGGGAGCTGATCGAGACCAATGATCTGCCCAAGGTGGTGTTCCACAGCCTCCGCCACTCCAGCATTACATACAAGCTGAAGCTGAACGGCGGCGACATCAAAGCAGTGCAGGGGGACTCCGGCCACGCAGTCGCAAGTATGGTGACCGACCAGTATTCGCACATCTTGGATGAGGACCGGAAGACCAACGCAGCACTCATCGAAGAGGCCTTCTACAGCGGGAAGGACCTCACCCCCGGTGAAAAAAGGGCTGCCCCGGAAAAGGATGCAGAAGCTGGACAGCAGCAAGCCACCCTGGACCCAGAGCTGCTGGCAAAGCTGCTGTCGAATCCCGAGTTGGCGGCCCTGCTGAACACCCTGGCCAAAAGCCTGAAATAACATTCTACAGCAGCTATTATAGCTGCTATCCTAATAAATATCTCATTTTCACTGCATTGCACAAAAAGGACGTTATCGCTTAGTTTCAATTCAAGCGATAACGTCCTTTGGTTATTTGATACGATAAGTCCTATTTCTATTACTACCCAATGGTTCAACATTCTCCATATTAGCAATAATAGCCCTAGTACGTGCCTCACTAAGTCCTAAATATCTGGCGATATCTGAACATTTTGAACGGCCATTTTCTTTTAGATATTCTGTAATCTTTTGCTGATTTTCCAAAGTTTTCTTAGATTTGGACTTTACCATGGGGAAAGTTTCGTTTGCTTCTATCGCTTCTTTTTGTTCAAGCGGTAAAGAAAGAATGGTTCTATCTGGATCAAATTGTTCTTCGATAATAGGCTCTTTCATTCCCTCATCGTTCCAAATATTAATGATTTTGGGAATACCACTTCCCGCACGTTCGCCAATATCAATAAGATTAAACAGTTTCATCAATCCACGATTTCGAGGGTCGGAAACACCACCTTTTAACATCTGAATCTTTCCGGTACGGCTATAGCCAGGATTCGCAAATGTGATCTGTGTTATCTCAAGAGTAATAACTACACCCCTGGATCCAAAATAATCTGCATTAATGAGGCAATTGGCAAGGGCTTCGCGGAGAGCTTCATGCATAGGCGTATCATCAATCCGCATAACTCCCGAAAGTTTAAATGGCACATTTAAGCTTTGTTTCAACTTATTATAGACCCGGAAGTAAAAATCAAAAATATTGCCAGACCAATCTCCTGAACTAGAGTAGATTCTGTCTGTCCAACGAATATTGGGATCAAGCAAAGCGCGATAGTCCAGAAAATAATCTGGAAATTGCCTCACGATATCATATTCATTGCCAAACATGAGAAGCCCAGCAGCAGTCGGATGAATAGTGTGGGCGTTATCGGAAATGCTTGCAGCTCCAATACTACGGAGAAATTCATTATCATCAAGCCTTACAAATGGGTGTCCATCTTTAAGCGACGCAAAGGTATTTCGATATCCGCGTACAGAATCCATGTTGAATACATCCATGCTAAGATTATCAAGAACAGACATATCTGCAGTGTCATCAGCCTGATCTCGAAGCATAGTCTTAACTTGAATCCGCGTACAATGATAGTCTCCCTCAAAATTGCGTCGAAATGTTCCCCCAAACATGTCATCATTAATATAAACCGGCTTTTGTTCCCTGCGCGCAGCTGGCACATGGATTACCATAATAATATCATCATTATAGCTATAAATTTTGACATCATCCTCGCGGAGCAGATTGATGCTGACCTTCTTCGTATTATTGATAATATCCCAGAATTCTTTCTGAAGTTTTGCAGCATTCTGCAAACCGGTCGTATACCAGCTTCCATCTTTGTTTTCTTTGACACCGAGGATGATAACACCGCCATAGCAATTGGCAAAAGCAGAATATGTGTCCCAAAGGGAAACCGGAAGACCGTCGCGAGCTTTTTTAACTTCTCGTCGATTGTCTTCTCGATAGGATTCGAATTGAGTAATATCAAAAATCTCTGCCATTGTTTTCACCTCCTGAATATTGTAACAAAGAAACAAGCGATAAACAAGAAAATCAGGGGGAAAACAAGCGATAAAATGTCTGAATGTATGGGAGGAATTTATTTGCTCTTGCTCTAAACGTGTCTGACAATTAACTATCCTGGAACACCTGAAATAACATCAGCTCCATTTGAACTGCAATCAAAAAGCGAAAAATGTACATAGGGAGAGGCATGACACCCGTCAGTTCAGCGGATGACAGTCCTCTCCCTTTTTATTTTCCGAATTTCTGAATCCGGGTTCCAATCCAAAATGCTTTTTGGAGTATTTTTGCCGAATTTATCTAACAAAAGGGAGTGTTCTAAATTGATCACTGTCTCTATATTAGAAAACTCTAAAAAACAGCTAATTTTCACCTGCTTAAATCTAATCAAACGGAGTATCACAGGTTTCCGCGGAATGAAACGGAACACTGTTTAAGCACTGCAAATACTGAAAAATCTTTAAATGGATTAACACAGAATAATAGATTTGTCCGGTACTCCTAAGCGGAATGTAGTGCGTTCGAGTCGCGCCGGGGGTGCCAAAAAAGAAGGACATCCGATCGGATGTCCTTCTTTTTTGGGTTCCGGCCGCCGGAGGCGGCCTCCACCCGGTTGATTTCAAATGCTCGGCGGAAGTGAATTCCGCCTGCGCCAAGGTTTTGGCCTTCGGCCAAAACGCTTGTACGGCGCAAAAGCGCCGCCGGCCAGAAGGCCGGTTGGGTGGTTTTCCTATACCTTTTGGAAATTTCAAAATATCGACTTTAACCGTCCCCTCCACGTCGGAGCAGGGGCCGCTTGGCTCCGACATTTTTGACCGGCTGTTTTCGACCCGGTTCCAGAATCGCCTGCAGCCTAAAACCCAAAAAAGAGAGATATGACCTGAAGTCATATCTCTCTTTTTTATTTCCAGGATCTTTCTCGCCGCCCCCGGCTGGGCTCATGTTTCAAGCGTCCCGGGAGCACACCGGCAGCCTGCCTCCCAGCCGGGAGAGCAGCTCATTGGTGATGGTGCCGCACTGCCGGGCCAAATCCTCCGCCCGAATCTCCTCCCCGCCGGAGCGTCCGATCAGGATGACTTCGTCCCCCGGGGCCACCCGGGGCACATCCGTCACGTCTACCAGCAGCTGGTCCATACAGGCCCGGCCCACCATAGGGCAGCGATGTCCGGCGATCAGCACCTGGCCGCCCCGGCCCGGCAGGTCCCGGGGCATGCCGT
>JABLTR010050853.1_pt1 | contig 42391 bp, 40 predicted proteins | sample 7160071 | NCBI WGS metagenome assembly JABLTR01 (sample SAMN14651230, study PRJNA627086) | human gut metagenome | isolation source: feces | host: Homo sapiens | reverse complement strand
TGTCAATATACCCAAACGGCGGGTCTTTTTCCGCTATGCTGCGTTAATTTTCCTTGCAATCCACCAAGGATTGCTGCGTCAAATTGCCTTGCCTAACGAAAAAATCCCTCGCCGTCGGGCACATTCCCATTTTTCAAACAAGGCCTAGAAATATCGTTCTTTGACATACATTGCATGAGGTGGGGCTCCACAAGAAGCCTCGTCTTTCAGCCTCCGGAACCACCGATTAGGGAATATTGAGATTCTGGAGCTGATCCCGCAGCCTGCCCCAGAGGTGTCCGTAAACACAAGAAATGGCGTAGTCGTCAACTACGCCCCATCCACCATCGCCGGATGAAAACAAAAAAAGACGAGTGCTCTTACAGCGTTTCAAATGCTATAAGAACACCCGCCGTGGTACGCCCGAAGGGACTCGAAGACTACGTTCATGTTTTCGGCCCATATTTCGCGGTCATTTTCCTCGTATAAACACATTAACTGCAAAAAATATACTGTTATTTCGTGTCACTTAGGCTCAAGCGTTGATTTTATGTTTTTTCCCTTTAAGGGAAAAAATAAGGAAAAATATCTCGTTTAAAAACTGCGCTTCTCTTCAATGGCATGGGCAGAAATAGATCTCAATTATCTTATCAATTTCAAGCAAGCTATTTTCATTATAGCCAAAGAAGTGGGAATTGTCCCGACACAGGGTAACGCAGAATACTTACTTCAAAAGTTTCCCTATCCTGAAAAGTTATATCACCGTACTCAAAGTATTTCATCCGCCTTCTAACGCTTCTAACTTTTCTCGTCAATAAAAGCGGCTAGAATCCTGAAACCGGTGAGTTAAATAATTCTTCCCTCTATTATCCTTTAAAAGGGAATCTTTAATAGGCAGCACCTCCACCACAGGAATGGTATGTCGAATGCTCTGCTTCCAATATTCATATGCTAATTATTTTTGCGATTGCTCAGCTATTAACAAAATTCTTTAGATTTTACTTGTCTCATTGGTGTCCAATAAGTATAATAATATTTGAGGTGACGTCTGATGGCACTGGAAGAGCGCAAAGCAAGCATTTTGATCAATACAGCGGGAGGAACCGCCGGCCCAGGCGGGAGAACTTACCGGGTGGCCCTCCCACCCGTGTGGGTGAAACAGTTGGAGATTACTGAGACAAACCGGGAGGTCCTTCTTCAATTTGACGGGGAAAGCATTACACTCCGCCCAATGGCACCAGACCGCTATGATGCATTCTTGGCAGATGCCCGGAGCCGGGGGCACAAGCTGCTAATTCTGCATTTCTATGATGGGAGTACTCTCTGCACCAAAATCTGTGCCGATCAGTCTACCCGCCTGCTTGCCATTGAAAATGAGGTAGACACTCCGCTCTCCACAGCTTTTGGGGTCAATCAGACACCCACCTGGGATGATCTGCAAACCTTTCTGGAGGATCGCTGTATTCCCCAACAGCGAGACGGACTGTCATACTACTTGGAAGAGTTGGGAGTGGATCACTATGATCCTCTGGCCATCATCCGGAAGACCCAGGGCCGTATGGCAGAGGACGCCTGCTGGATTAAGATTGTGGAGGGCTAAAGATGGCGATTAAACTGACGACGGGGACACGAATTGCTGAAACATCCTCTAAAGGTAACCAGGAAAAATGGCGTGAGAATGACCGTTGGTATAAACTGGATTTGTTCGGCTATGAGGGATTGGCAGAGACGGTTACCTCTGCCCTGCTAGCAAACACAAATGTGGAGGAACTTGGATTTCGCACAGTGCCTTATCGCATGGAGCGTTTGGAAGCTCATCGACGCACTCGGAACGGCTGTTCCAGCCCCGATTTCCTGATGCCGGGGGAGTCCATTGTTACCCTCTCACAGCTGCTTCGGAAGGGGGTCGGGCCAGACTGGCAGACAGCGGCTGGGCGGCTCCCCAATCTGCGAAGCCGAGTGCACTGGATGGCAGAACAAGCCACAGAGCTTACTGGCCTGGACCGCTTCGGGGAATATCTCACGTTGCTGTTTGAGATAGATATGCTCTTTGGCAATGAGGATCGGCACCTGAACAACATCGCTGTCCTTCGGACAGGAGAGGACTTTGACTATTGCCCGCTTTTTGACTTCGGCGCGGGGCTGCTCTCCAACGTCCGGGATTACCCTATGGATATCTCCCCCAAATCCCTGGTGGGCCAGCTCCGGGCCCAACCCCTGGGTACTACCTTCACTCGGCAGGTCCACGCCGCCCAGGCAGTCTATGGCCCACAGTTGGAGTGGACCTTTACCCCCGAAGATTTAGCCGCCGTTTTAGACAACGCACTGGGGTTCTACGCCCAACGGGACGTCCCTTATATCCGGGATCGAGTGGAGGTGTGCATCCGAGCGCAGCAGAAGAAACTGATGTTATAACTTTCACCCCCATACTCGCCTTCTTATCGGCAATGAATATGCCATCACGGACACGTGATATAACGAGGATCAACTGGCCAAAATTATTGCTGAGACAATCAAACATAACGCCATATCTAGGCTTCTTGATGTAGGACACACCGTAAATGCGGCCGAAGTGCAGCTGAGATTTTTCTGTCTCAGTCCCAACAGAATGCAATTGTGAGGGCATTGAGTAACCGCATATCAATCATTTGTTATGCTTTTTTGTAGAGAACGCCTTTCTTTTTCACACTCCTCGAGCCCTTTCTGCTTGTTGCGGCACGAAAAAGAGGAGCGCTGCAGAAATCTATTCTGCAACGTTCCCCTTTTTGTTTGCCTCCATACGACCTCAATGGGCTTCGTAGGAATATAAATGTTTCAAGTACTCCATAACAGAAAAGCATTTAACCCTTATCGCAGGATAAAGTCAAAGTCCTCACCATACCCAATCTGACTGCAGGTGTGGAGAATCTCACCGCCGTCGTGAAAGGTGCGGCCAAACATACTCAGCAGTGGTACCCCCTTCGCAATCTGTAGCAGCCTCGCTGTCTTTGGGTCTGCCCGAGTAATACGGAGCACCAGGTCCCCCGGCTCAATTTGAATATGCCTCTCTTCTCGCAGGAACCGGTACAAGGAATCATGCTCCAAATCCATCTCCAGCAGGTATGCAAAGTCCAGCGGGAAATAGTTGTCCTCAATCACACAGGGCTTTTCATCGGCGCAGCGTAGGCGCAGGATCCGCACCGCTTGTGTCCCCAATGGGATATCCAAGCCCTCCGCAGCTTTTGCATCTTGTACCGGGACAATCCCTGCCTGCAGCACCTTGGAGTTTGGAATCATCCCGTTCTCCACGCAGTTTTCTGTAAAACTGGTACAGGGTCGCTTCAGATTTTTTCGAATGGCCTGGGCACGTACAAATGTCCCTTTCCCCTGCTTGGTCTCCACCAGCCCTTCTTGGGCCAATAGTTCGATGGCTTTGCGTACTGTGATTCGGCTGACCTGGTACTGCTCTGAGATCGCCTTTTCCGGTGGCAGGCGGCGTTGCTCCCGAAAGCGGCCGTTATGGACCTCATCTTTGATCTGATTCGCGATCTGTACGTACAGCGGGGTAATGCAGTCGTGATTCAGCACAAAACTCCCTCCAAACTGCTTGTCCCGGCAGATTATTTTTTCCAATTCTATAATAGTATATTTTTTACGATTTCACAAGTAAAATTTCTCGCCGTCGTGTCCGTCGGGCCTACCTCAATAGTCAAACTTCCACATATAGCGGCGATAGCTCATAGGATGCATCCGGATATCGCCGAGCGCGGTGATATACTGCTTCGTAATGGGGTGCAGCAACATGGCGTTAAAATACTCCGCCACCGCCTCATCCAGGCGGTCCAATCCCAGTTGCTTTGCGTCCAGAATATAGTGGTGCCCCCCGAACTGCTCCAGGAACCGCTCTACTCGTTCATCCAGAGAGCGGGTGCGGCCCACACTTTTAAGCAGGAGGACCGCAAGGCTGGCATCGGTGGTCTCAAAAGCACCGTGGAAGTACTCTCCACTGTGGCAGGGGACACAGTGAACGGTCTGCATCTCCTGGAAAAAACAGAATGCGTCTGAATAGGCAACCTCATAGGCCGCGCCGCTGGCCAGTACATTCCAAATACCGTCGTTCTGGTATCGCATCCCAAACTCCACTGCCCCAATTTTGGAGGCCTGGTAGGCCGCGCCGTAGATCTCCGGCATCTGATCAAAGGCAGCGAGCATCTTCTCATACTTTTCCCACTGCTCCACGCGTTGAAGCAACTCCGCGGCTATTTTCAACGCAGTGCCCTGGCTGTTGCAGTGAATCAGTCCAGGGTCCTGATACCACTCGTCCGCATGGTAGTAGGTCAGATAATGCTGTGCAAACTGGGCCGTCAGGCTGTCCGCAAAGCCGGACAGGCCGATCGTCACGGCACCTGCGGCGTTGGCGGCCTCAATTGCCTCCACCGTCTCCGGGGTAGCCTTCGTGGAGGTGCAGACCACCAGACTGTTTTTCCCCACATAGGTGGGCAGTGCATGGACGAACTCACTGCTGTTATACCCCGCCACCCGGAGTGTCCGGCTCTCCGCGTTTAGCAAATATCGAGCCGGATAGGAGGATGCCAGCGAGCCGCCGCAGGCCACAAAGGTTACGTCCCGAACACCACCGGCCTGGACCAGTTTTCCTAATGCTTGTTCTACTACAGTTTGTACTTCGTTCATTCCTCTCACCATATTTATTCTCATCCTTTCCCTTCTCTTGCTCGCAGCTTCTGGGTAGCCTCCTGGTTCACAGTAAGTACCCCATCCCGCTCTATCAAAACTACTCCGTAGTCCTCCTTTGCTTTCTGGATACTCACCTTTCTCTGAATTACATCCTCCAGGACCACCATCTCTGGACGTTCCATAGGATCTCCATAGCCTCCCGCCCCCGGCGTGGTGACACGAATTATGTCGCCCCGATCAAGGCGTAAGCTGGTAGTCTTATGGCCCAGGTGCTGGATGTCTCCGTCCGTCCGCACTCGGTAAAACGCACCTGTACCACCAGGCTTGCCACCTTCCAGGCCCCAGGGGTGGAATTTGTGCCGATCGCCCAGGCCAGTGTACAGCACATCGTCCTGACGCACCTCCACTTCCCGGCAGATACCAAGGCCCCCCCGGTGCCGACCCGCACCGCCGGAATCTTGCTCCAGTTCGTAGGCACGCACCAGAATCTCTGGGAACTCCATTTCTGTGGCCTCAATGGGCATATTGGAGGTATTGGTCATGTTTACCTGCACACCGCTGAGGCCGTCGTAATACTGGGAAGCCCCGCCGCCACCGGCAACCACCTCGTGAAAAATAAACACACTATCTGTGCCGGTCTGCCCTTTGCCGGACAGGATGGTGGTGGTGCAGGCACCGTTGCCCGCTGTCACCACCCGCTGAGGCAACACCGGAGCCAGGGCTCCAAAAATGGTATCCGGCACTCGCTGGGAACAGTCGATCTGCGCACCGATCGGCGCCGGCTCCCGTGGATTCAGAATACACCCCTCCGGCGCAATCAGGCGGATAGCCCGGTTAATCCCCTCGTTGGCCGGAATATCCGGGCCCAGCATAGCCTTAATGGCAAAAAACACATCCGCCTTGGTACAGGGCCAGGGCACGTTAATCGGTGCGTCGATTTGATCTGCCGTACCGGCAAAGTCCAGGGTCATGTTCTCCCCCTCCACCGTGATTTTCACGCAGATGGGCAGCGGGTCCGGGTACTTGTCCCCACAGCCATCCACATAATCAGTGTAGGAGTAAACTCCATCAGGCAACTTGGATACCACGGCCCGTACCCGTCGCTCGGAATAGCGGATCAGCTCCTCCATGCATCCGTGAAGCACTGCCCCATATTGACAATAGGCGTCCTGTAGGCGCTGCACCCCGATTAGATTGGCGGACATCTGGGCGGTGAGGTCCCCGTATCGTTCCTGCGGTACCCGGGTGTTATCCAGGATCAGGTCCATCACACTCTGAATCAACTTGCCGCCCTGTCGAATTCGGACCACAGGGATTCGGAGTCCCTCCTGGAACAAGCTGTCTGCGTCACCAGAGGTGGACCCGGGCACCTTACCGCCAATATCCGAGTGGTGGGCAATGTTGGCAATCCACCCCACCAGGGTATCCCCGCAGAATGCCGGCGCCGCAAGGACAATGTCCGGCAAATGGTTGCCGCCACCGTGGTAGGGGTCGTTGGCAATGAACATGTCCCCAGGCTGGATAGTCTCCCGACCAAACTTTTCGTATATATTGGGTACCACACTAAGCATAGAGCCCAACAGCGCAGCCAGGCTCTCTACCTGGGCCACGGAATTGCCCTCCGGGTCGATAACCGCTGTGCACACATCGTGGCGTTCCTTCATGTTGGTGGAATAGGCGCTGCGGATGATCACGCCATAGGTCTCCTCCGCGATGGACATTAGCAGGTTGCGCACCACCTCTACGGTCACCGTATCCAACTTCTGTCCCTTCATGCTCATCCCTCCTTATAGCGCAGCAACAGATTTTCGTACCCATCTACATGGACTGTCCACTGCACGGGCACCACGACCGTGGTATCCATCTGTTCTAAAATGCAGGGGCCTGTCGCCGTCTGTCCCGGTTTCAGGGCAAAGCGGGAGTAGACCGGCACTGGCACCGCCACCTTTCCGCCCTGGAAGAGGACCTGGCGGATCTCCTGCGGCTCTGGCATAGGGACTTCTGGCTCCAGCGGTTTCTGGGGGATCTCCGGCTTTTCAATCATGCCAATCACACTGACCCGGTAGTTGACCATCTGAACCACAGCCGCCTTATTGTAGTAGCCATAGCTGCGCTTGTGCTCCCGATGGAAGTCCGCTATGGCCTGCGCCAAGGTCTCCGGCGTCATCTCACCCGAAGAAACCGGGATGCAGATTTCAAAATTCTGCCGCTGATAGCGCATGTCAATGAAGTACTCACAGCGCCGCATAGCGGCAGGGATTCCCTCCCGGTCCAGCGCCTGTCCGCCCTGGGCGGCCATCTCTCGGAACAGCTGGTTCACATGCTCTAAACTCTCTTCCGCCGCCCGGAGCACATATGTGCGGGACAGGTCAAATTTCGTGTCCGCCAGCAGCAGGCCCAGGCTGCACAGCGTACCCGGATGGGGCGGTACAATCACCGTGCGGATCCCCAGTTCCTGGGCCACCTCGCAGGCGTGGAGAGGCCCCGCCCCGCCGAAGGCCATCAGGCTGAACTCCCGCACGTCATACCCCTTCTCCACCGAGACACTGCGCACCGCCCGGACCATGTTAGAGTTGACTATCGTCACAATCCCGTTGGCCGCCTGCTCCTCATCTAGGTTGGAGTGGGCGCATATCCTCTCCCGAATGGCTTTGCGGGCCAGTTCCATATCCACTTCCATCCGTCCGCCCAAAATCCTGGACTGGTTCAGCTTGCCCAGCACAATGTTGGCATCCGTGACGCAGGGCTCCTCTCCGCCACGCATGTAGCATGCAGGCCCTGGGATGGCCCCGGCACTCTGGGGGCCAACTTTTAACGCCCCACCCTCGTCGATACGGGCGATAGAGCCGCCGCCTGCCCCGATAGTAATGATATTGATCATGGGGATACGGCAGGGATACCCCTCCACCATACGCTCGTTGGAGACCTTCGGCGTATAATTCTCAATCAAGCTGATATCCGCGCTGGTCCCGCCCATATCAAAGGTGATGATCTTGTCCGCCTGGCACTGTCGGCCAATGTAGGAGGCCGCGATAACGCCAGCGCTGGGACCGGATACTGCCGTTTTAATGGGGGAGTCAATAGTCTCCTTGATCGAGATGATGCTTCCGTTGGACTGGGTGATATAGGGTTCGACCTGAACCCCCATCTCCCGCACAGAATTTTGGAAGTTGCGCACATACGTCTTCATCACTGGACCCAGATACCCGTTGAGCACTGTAGTGCTCATCCTGCTGTACTCCCGGAACTCCGGCGTCAGGTCGCTGGAGCAAGTGATGTAGACTTCCGGATACTCTTCCTGGATAATGGCGCGGATGCGACGCTCATGGGCCGGATTGAGGAAAGAGAACAGGGTGCACACCGCAATGCTCTGTACCCCTTTCTCCTTCAAAAAGCGCACCACCTGGCGGGTCTCCTCCTCGTCCAGCGGAGTTTCTACCGCACCACTGGACAAAATCCGCTCGGACACAGTACAGTTCAGGCCTGACGGAATCAAAGGCGCTGGCTTCTGCGCCTGAAGATCATACAGGGATGGGCGGCGCTGATTTCCGATCTCCATCAAATCCCGGAATCCCCGGGTGGTGATTAGCCCCAGCCGTGCTCCTTTTTTCTCAATAAGTGCGTTGGTGCCCACCGTAGTCCCATGGGCCAGGTAAGACACCTGACTAGGGTCGGCGTCTTCCATCCGCAGCACATCCAGTACGCCTTTCACAATGGCCCTGGAGGGGTCCGACGGGGTGGAGCTGTCCTTATAGTGAATCAACTCCCCAGTTTCCTGGTGGAAGATTGAAAAATCTGTGAATGTACCCCCTACATCCACACCGATCATATAACCCATAGATAACCTCCATCTTGACTCACGGGTCGGAAAGCCGCCCGTCTTTTCCGCTCTATGACTCGCCGGGGGCCGCTTTTACACACTCTCACCTGTAGGTCGCGCTCCAGGGCGCAGCCCAGGCGGTATAGGGACCCCCTCCCCAAATGACCCCTCCCGCCGGCAGGCCTGGGCTGCGAACTCCGCCGCGCTCGGCAATTGCTCCCGCATCACCCGGTACCGCCAAGCTTCATCTCGCCAGCAGGCGGTCCCTTCCTGGTCCAAGGTCTCCGCAACGCCGGCCAAAATCCGGGACGCAAAAGCATCTCCCGCACCCATGGTGTCGACTACCTGGACCGGAAAAGCGTGCTGCATCAGAAAATCCCCTCCGGTCCACACCGCTGCGCCCCGACTTCCCAGGGTCACACACACCGCCGTGATTCCTGCCGCATTTAGATGGCGCGCCGTCTCTTCTGCCCGCTCTACGGACTCCTCTCCACAGGAGAGGAAAGCCATATCCACATACGGCGCTGTACGGGCCACACGATCTGCCTCCCTCCAGCATGTGGAATAATCATAGGAGACCAGAGACACGTGGGCCTTTAGGTACGGGAGTTCTCCATCAAAATAGGAATTATTAGTGGTATGTGCCACTAAAAAATGATCCAGATACCCCAGATCCTCCCGATCCAGGTGGATAGGGTGCTCTCGCAGGACACCCCCTTTGTTGCTGCCCAGGAATACTCGATCTCCGTCCCGAAGTTCCACCCAAGAGCGGCCATTCTCTCCCGGAACGGTCTGAGCTTTAGGGAATGGAATCCCCCGGCGCACCAGCACCGATTTAATCTGCTGCGCTGCCTCATCCGTTCCAAAGACCCCCATATAATGGCTGACAAGCCCCAGATCTCTAGTATTCACCGCAAAATTCAGTGCCTGCCCCCCGGGATACATCATGCCCCGATCCAGGTACAGGTCGCACACGTTATCACCAATCCCAATGACCTGCATTAGATGATCCCTCCCTGCCTTGTATCACCGCACCACCATAGACTGGCACTGGTTCATCACCGCCGCACCGTCTGCAATCTCTAGCAGCATCTCCGCTGCGGTCTGGGCTGCCCTCCAGGTATTCCCCCGCACAACCAGCTCCACTCGGGTACGGCAGGGCACACGCACCATATCTGCATCGCCTGTATCCAGGATGTGAACTGAAAATGAGACGTCGCTACCCAGACGCTTGCGTCCTAATTCACTACCTAGGACAAATGCCTCCAGCGCCTCTCGGGCGTTGCCCGCCAGGTGGGATACGATACCTGTCTGGCGGCTAGCTAGGCCGTCGTCCTCCAGGCCAAGAAATTCCATCTGCGCCTTGCAGTACACACCGCCTTCCTCCCGCTGCCAATCTGCCATATCCCGCCACTGCTCCAGTAGTCTCTGTTTACTCATGCTCATATTCCTCCCGATTTTCCCGCACCGTCCTGGCGTTCAGGGGAATGTAGATTTTCCCCGGACGCTTCTGATCAAATTCTTCCCGCACGGCTCGCAGGGCCTCCGGATCTGCACACAATTGGATGCCAGTCAGGCCCATTACCTTGGCCGCCACCATCATGCCCTTCATGGTAATATTGCTGCGGCCCTGGCTTACTTCCTGCCAAGAGTGTCCCAGGGTATCCTTAGCATAGCACGCCACTACACACTGGGTGGTGGGCGTGGTCCAACTCACATCGCAGATGTCTGTGGACCCCGGTTTGTGCACATTAATTTCTCGGAACGGGTAGAGAATGTTATTGTATGGCTTGCCCCGAACCTGCTGGATAATGTGTTCCGCCTGCTCCTCGTACAAAAGGCGCATCAAATCAAAAGTGGGCTGCTCACACCCCTCCGGCAGGGCTGTGTGCATTCTGGTAGCATAGTCCCAATCCTCTTGGGTCATGGGCACCGTACCTACCATTTGATATTTTTCATACATGATTCGCTCCAAGGTCCGGTTGGGCAGCATCTCACTGTACCCTGTGTGGTACTCCAGTTTGACTGCGCAGCCAGCCATGATCCCCGCGCCCCGAGCCACCTGGTGCAGAGCCTCAATCGCCTCCCGGATCTGAGCACCCGTGTGGGCCCGGTAGGAATACAGGATGGAAGACATTCCATTTTCTTCCCCGGCCTGTTCAATAGAGGATCGCACCACAAAACAGGATGGAAGGTGAGTATGTAGCACATGGGCACCGTGAAGGAACAGTTGCATAGCATCCCGGGCGCTACCCCCTTTCTTCTCCTGGAAGGTAATCTCTACCTTCTGCTGCGCATGGAAGTTGATGGACCAGATACCATTGTCGTCTGTGGGGTGCCAGCTGATGGCAGCGGCACAGTCATCAAACAGGCCAGCATTATTCATCAAAACCTTACCGCCACCGCCTTCTTCTGCCGGGCATCCGTAAAAGCGTACAGTGCCGGACATTTGATTGGCTTGAAGGTAGTCTTTGTTGGCAATGGCCGCAGCAACAGCAGCCGTACCTAGGATGTGGTGCCCGCAACCATGGCCACAGCCTCCCTCCCGGACCGGACGGCGTTCCAGGGCATCCGCCTCCTGACTCAGACCAGGCAGAGCGTCGTACTCTCCCATATATCCGATAATTGGCATCCCGTTTCCCCACTGGGCCACAAAGGCCGTTGGCATATCTGCCACCCCAAAGGTAACGGAGAAGCCCTCCTGCTCCAGGAGCTGGGCCAGGCGATGCGCCGACCTTTTCTCTTCAAAGATGGGCTCGGCATAGTCCCAGATGTCCAGCGCCGCATCAATATACTGTTGCCGCTTTTCTTCAATCATTAACAGGATCTCCTGCTGTGTCTTCATACTGCCGCCTCCGTCGAGTCTTCAATATGGGAATATCTGTGGCAGGCCACCATGTGGCCGCCATGGTTTATCATGGCTGGCTGTGCTTGTGCGCATATATCGCACGCTTTGGGACATCTAGGGTGGAAACGACAGCCCGCCGGTGGATAAATCGGACTTGGTACATCGCCAGTGAGCAGAATGCGCTTTTGCTCTACAGTGGGATCTGGGATGGGGATTGCAGAGAGCAATGCTTGGGTGTAAGGGTGGAGAGGATGAGCATACAACTTGTCTTTGGGGGCTGCCTCCACAATCTGCCCTAGATACATCACAGCCACCGTGTCACTGATATGTTTTACGACACTCAGATCATGGGAAATGAACAGGAAGGTCAATCCCATCTCTCGGCGCAGGTCATACATCAGATTCAAGACCTGGGACCGAACCGATACGTCCAGTGCGCTGACTGGCTCGTCACAAATCACCAGTTTGGGCTTTAGAGCCAAGGCCCGAGCGATTCCCACCCGCTGGCGCTGTCCGCCAGAGAACTCATGTGGATAGCGGTCGATAGACGACTTCGGCATCCCCACCATCTCCAACAAAACCCGCATCTGGCGGTCAATCTCCTCGCTGTTTCCCTTGTGGTGGAGTCGGAGGGGTTCCCGCACGATATCTCCCACTGTCATGCGGGGATTCAGAGATGCGTAAGGGTCCTGAAAAATGATCTGCAGATCCTCCCTTTTTTCCCGCATTTCCGACCGGCTTAGCTTGCATAAGTCCTCTCCTTGAAACCAAATTTGACCGTTTGTGGGTTCAATCAAGCGCAGAATGCAACGGCCCAATGTGGATTTTCCGCAGCCGGACTCCCCCACCAAGCCAAGTGTTTCCCCCCGTCGAATAGTCAGGTCGATGCCATCCACCGCCTTAACATAGGCCACTGTACGCTTCAGCAAGCCCCCCAGAATAGGGAAATATTTCTTCAGGCCCACCACTTGGACCAACACATCATCTTCCATCAGCCCTACCTCTATTCATTGCTTTGATACAGCCAGCACCGGACTTTTTGTCCGTCCCGCTCTAGAAGCGGCGGTTTCTCCTTTCGGCACCGCTCCATGGCCCTCTCACACCGGGGGCAGAACCGGCAGCCCGCTGGCATACTATCCAGGCTTGGCACTGTCCCTTGAATCACATTCAGCTTCTCTACTGTCTCATCCAAGCGGGGAATGGACCGAAGCAGACCTACAGTATAGGGGTGCTTGGGATGCTGAAACAGCTGGAGGGTAGCTCCGTATTCCACCACTTCCCCGCCGTACATCACCAGCATATTTTGCGTCATGTCTGCTACTACACCTAAGTCGTGGGTAATCAAAACAATGGACATGCCAAATTCCTTTTGCAGTTGCCGGAGCTCCTCCAGAATCTGTGCTTGAATAGTAACATCCAGCGCTGTGGTGGGCTCATCTGCAATCAGCAGTTCTGGCCGGCAGGCCAGAGCCATGGCAATCATCACACGCTGGCGCATTCCGCCAGAGAGCTGGTGGGGATACTCCCAAATCCGCTGCTCCGGAGCTGGAATACCTACTATCTGAAGCATGTGCAGAGCCTGTTTCCAGGCCTGGTCTCGGCTCGCCTTCTGATGCAATCGGATGGTTTCTGTGATCTGACTACCCACGGTATACACCGGATTCAACGAGGTCATGGGTTCCTGAAAGATCATGGATATCTTATTGCCCCGGATGGCACGGATGTCCGCCTCATCCAGCTTTAAGAGATCCTGACCTCGGTAAAGGATGCTTCCCCCGGTGATATACACTGGAGGAGTGGAAACCAAGCGCAGAATGGAAAGCGCAGTCATACTTTTGCCGCAACCGGACTCTCCTACAATACCCAAAATCTCTCCCTGGTCCACGGAAAAGCTAACGTTCTCAATCGCGTGGTAGCTGTTCCGCTTGTTACGGATGGTGGCCTGGAGTCCTTTCACTTCCAGCAACTTCATTTTCTTTGGCCTCCCTTGCAGTTGCCCACTCTGACTGGTCGCCTGGGAGCGCATCGGGAAATGCTGCGCTCCCAGGCGAATTTTCCGCAGGATGTTCAGGCAGTGAACGTCCAGGCATGGGGTGCGTAGTTCAGGTTTACAAAGTCATAAATGGGTACGTTCTGAATGCTAGCATTATAAACCGGCGTGGTATCCTCGGTATACAGCCAGATGTAAGTGGGGTCTTCCTTAAAGAACTCTTGCAGCTGGAAATAGTACTCTTTCTTTTCTTCCGTGGTCAGAGCGTTGTGGCCGGCTACTGACAGTTCATAGTACTTGGGATCCTGAATCTGGCAGAAGTTCTGCGCACCGCCCGGCTGCAGTAGCACACGGGAATCATCGGGGTCCAGGGAACCAGCACCACCCAGGATAGACAGATCACTCTGTCCCTCCCGCACCATGGCAATCAGGGTGGACCAGTCAACGTTCTGGATATTTACCTTCACGCCAATGTCCTGGAGATTCTGCTGAATAATCAGGGTCGCCGCCGCACGAGGCGCACTGGTCTCATAACTGATGAAGGTCAGCTCTCGGTCGAAGTCCCAGCCAGCCTCCTCCAGCAGAGCGCGGGCCCCCTCAGGGTCATAAGGATCACCGGAAATGGCAGGGTTGTAGTAGGGGTTGTCTTCATTCAGTGGCCCATTGGCAATCGAGCCATAGCCGTACAGGCCTTGATTCACAATCTCCTGGCGGTTGATAGCCATACTGAACGCCTGTCGCACTCTAGAATCCTGGAAGTACTCCTTAGAGCAGTTGATGGTCATATAGGTGTATTTAAAGGAGGGGAGGGGATCCGCCACTAGGTTGCTCTGCTGTTGCAACAGAGGAATATCAGACATGGGCACATCAGCAATGGACATATCCAAGTCACCGCTGAGCAACGCCGCTGCTAAGCTGGTGCTGTTCATCACTCGAAACACCACCGTATCCATGTTGGCCATGCCCAAAAAGTAGTCCGGATTGACAGTCAGCGTCACCCGTTCGCCGGAGACAGCACTGTCAAACATGAAGCTGCCGGTACCCACCGGATGCTGCCAGTACTCGTTAGTCTCCATCTGATCAAACGGCACATCTTTGAGCAGATGGTAGGGCATTGGGTAATACCGCTGGGCATCCACATAGAGGAAGGTTGAGATAGCCACGCCGGTCTTAAAATGGTACTCTAGCGTGTGGTCGTCCACGGCCACTACACCCAACTCTTCCATATTTTCACACACGCCGGTATCATCCGTTCCCTCCAAGGAGGCAAAGTAGCTGCGCCGGGTGACAGTAGTCTCCGGAGAAGTCGCTACCTGAGCGGCAAAGACCATGTCTTGGGCAGTGAAGGGTTCTCCATCGTGCCACTTAACATTCGGGTTAAGGTGGAAGGTAATGACTGTGCCGTCATTGTTGCTCTCCCAACTTTCGGCCAGTCTGGGGGTAAAGTTGCCCTCATAGTCCGTGTAGACCAGACGGTCGTAAATAAAGTCGTACACGTAGTCCGCCGAGGTAGAGGTAGCCGCATAGGGGAAATAGGTGTTGGGTTCAGAGGTGACGCCGATGGAGACGACCTCTCTCCGGCCTGTCTCACCGCTAGAGGAAACTCCGGAGTCTGCACTGCCAGAGCTACTTCCGCTGCTGGGGTTAGATCCGGAACCGGAGCACCCGGATAGTAGTGAGATCGCCATCGTACACGCTAAGGCAAGTGACAGGAGCTTTTTGCATGTCTTTTTCATGGTGATACATCCTTTCTTTTGAATTAACGGACATCTGCCCGGGTCAAACACGTGTATGGGGATCCAAGGCATCCCGCAAGCCGTCTCCAATAAAATTAATGCAGCAGATGGTAACCACCAATAGTACGCCAGCCGGGACCCAGGCCCACGGGCAGGTAGTCAACACCGTAATAGATTGCGCACCATTGAGAATATTGCCCCATGAAGCAGTAGGCGGTACTACGCCCATGCCCAAAAAGCTCAGGCTGGACTCTTGTAAAATCGCACCTGCCACCCGAAAAGTGGCTGCAACAATGATGGGGCCCACCGCATTGGGCAGTACATGCCGGAAAAGAAGATATCCATCTCGGGAACCAATAGCCCGTGCTGCCTCCACATACTCTTTTTTCCGTATGCTCATCACGTTGCCCCGGATCAGGCGTGCAAATTCTGGCCAGCTCAGCACCCCCATCACAATCACCAGCGTCCACAGCGACGGCCCTACCACCGATACCAACACCAAGATAAAGATAGTGGAAGGAAAGGAGAGGAACACATCCGCCAGGCGCATCACTACTGAGTCGACCCATCCGCCGTAATAGGCGGAAATCATCCCCAGGGGCACGCCGATGAAAATAGAAATTCCTGTGGAAACCAGACCTACCAGCAGCGAGATCTGTCCTCCGTAAATCAAGCGTGCAAAGCTATCACGTCCTGCGCTGTCCGTACCAAAGGGATGCTCTGTCGTGGGAGCCGAAAAAGGCATCCCTTGTCCTGTGGTGTAAGGATCCAGATTCAACACGTATGGCAGGACAATTACGCCCACCACCAGAACAGTCAGTACCAGAAAGCCCACTGTGGCCATCCGATGGCGCAAAAACCGCCTTAGGAATCCCTGCTGCTCCCGCTTATCTTTCTTCATTTCCTGCACAGATGCCCGCCTCCTCTCAGTCCAGCGTGATACGGGGATCTAGGTACGCATAGAGAATATCCACTAGCAGGTTAGACACTAGCACCACCACCGCAATTACCACCGAGATCCCCATAATAACCGGGTAATCTCTCGAGGTAATGGAATTCACCATCAGTGACCCCAAGCCAGGCCAACTAAACAGACGTTCCACCACCACAGAGCCACCGATCATAAACGGGATGGAACTGCTCAGCACCGTCACCAGCGGGATCAGTGTGTTGCGGAATGCATGCCTAAGAATAACGACCCTCTTCGTCAGACCTTTGGCCCGAGCGGTGCGCACATAGTCCTCATTGAGCACCTCCAGCATATTGCTGCGCACATGCCGCAAAACTTTTCCGATTTCAGGAAGTGCAATGGCTAACGCCGGCAAGAGCAAATGCTGAACCAGATCCAAAATCCCTCCATCTCCGCCGGCCGAGTACATGCCACTGAAGGGCAAAATTGGAAATCGAATGGCAAAGAGATAGATCAGCACCATTCCCAGGAAAAACCCAGGAACCCCGCTGAGTACAAACGCCATGGTAGAGCAGGCGTAATCCAGCGGGGAGCCAGATTTCAGCGCGGAGAGCATTCCTAGCGGAATTCCTACCACATATGAAAGGGCAATAGCCGTGACTGTCAGAATCAGCGTCGCTCCCAGGCGCTCAAACACCATATCACTGACTGGACGGTAGGTGGAGTAGGAGAAACCCATGTTCCCTTGGAGAAGTTCCTTAAGCCAGGTGACATACTGGACGAAGATAGGCTGGTCCAACCCCAGCTCCTCCTCTCGCCTGGCCAGTTCCTCCGCCGTCATACCCGGATCAGCCAGCAGGGCATCCAGCGGTGAGCCCGCCAGACTGGACATCCAGTAGACCAACACAGTAATGCCTAAGAACGTCAGTACCGCGAAAAAAAGTCGTCGGATGATGTAATTTGTCAACAGAATCAGCTCCCATCTGTCTAGGCTGGCAAAGCTATCTTGTTCTATATCCACATATTATATAATGTCTTATATTGTTTTAGATAGTATATATCTCATTCGCTTTTTTTGTCAAGTATAGAGCCATCGCTCTTTATATTTTTTCTCTTTTAGACAAATTTGGGCGGTTGTTTTGCACATTCTTACAAATGTGCCCAGACATTCAGCGCCAAGGTCGGGGCAATGCAACAGCAACGTTGATAGTCTTTTAGGTGCAGGGCCACTGAGAGATAACCCGGAACACCTCGTCCGAATGGGGCAGAAACAGGCAGTCAAACAGATATTCCTGTTCGATGAGCAAAGGAGAGAGCGGACAGGCTGATCTGGACAAAGAGTTCAAAATTAGGTATTTTTCGTTTTTCAACTATCAAGCTTGCAACTTCCATCTTTGCGATAAAATGGGCGGACCACACATGAGAAGAGAGAAAGCCTGAAATATCAAGGCTTTCCTCCATAAATTGAGGGTAGGAGTATTGGACAGTCTAAGAAAACTGTTCAATGCTCCTACCTTTGTCCAGTTGGTACTCCTCCCGGGTGAGTTCTTTCCGGTCATCCCGGAACAGTCTTCGCTGGAGCTTCAGGGCTTTGATCTTGCAGTCCTCCCAGCCCAGAAAATCAAAAAACTGGTTCGCCGCCGCTATCATGGAGTTGACCGTCGCCGGGGCATACCCTCGCTCCAGCAGGCTGTCCCGCCAGGCGGCAGTACGCTCTCGGCTGACCCCCTCCCCGTCCAGCCAGACAACAACGGTCCTCGCATCCCGCAGGTATTTTTCGATAGTGCCCGAGCTGCGTTCTCTCTTCCTCAGTTCCAGGGCAAACGCCTCTGGCGCCTCTCCGGTTGTGATCCGATCTTCCATTTTTGATCCTCCCTTGGGTAACGTATTTCTTATTTTACCCAATCAGGTGAATTTTACGAGGCCGGTCCCGAAAGCACTCTGGCATACGGTCCGAAAACTCTATTAAAAAAGCCCCGTCCAAGCCGAACCTTCCGGTCCATGCTTAGACGGGGCGTTTGCTGCGGTTTTACTTTGCCGCTACCGATCAGTTGATCAAGCGTTTTTCTTTAAACGGGTCTTATATTCTTTCGAGACTCAAATAGGATAGAGCGTCATTGCAATCAGCGTTCCAACGACCCCTCGCACGACTCCCGGAATAATCCCCGCTTTGAGAATCGTCTTGGCATTATATCCGCCTGCGTTCATAGCCATTGGCACGACTGCGGTTGCCATGGGCGTGACCAGAGAAGACATGGTCGCCAGAGCGCAAAGGATGATCGGTCCACGGGGATCACAGCCAATGGAGTTGCAGGTGATAACCGCGATGGGTACCAGAACTGTGCTGACTGCACGGTTATACAGCACTGAGGTCATGAGGAATCCCACAACATAGAAGGCAAAGCCGATGATATAGCCGTTGGTCACACCGCTGAGCAAGTTGGCGATTCCTTCCCCCAGAAGATCCGCCGCTCCCGTCTCCGCCAGGGCAGAACCAAGAACAGACACACCTACGTAGAGTAGGACCGTACTCATGTTCAGGTTGTCTATCGCCTCGCGCTCAGTCAGTACACCGGAGGCAACCAAAACAATGGCGCCAGCCATGGTGACCTGCCAGGAGGTAAAGCCAAGCATCAGGCCAATGATAACAAGAACAAATACGCCATAGCCCAGGAATTCGCGTACCGGACTCAAGGGGACCTGTTCCTTCATCTTCCTCCCCTGAATGGCCGAAATCGGCCGGTCCGGTTCATCCGGCAAAAAGCGAGGGACCACAAAGATCGCCATTAATACTGTCAGGATGCCAACCGGTAGAAAGACCAGTGTCTCACTCCACATGTTAAGCTGAGTTGCGGTCCAGCCGTAGGACTCCATGTAACCGTTTTGCGTTACATACCAGGCGGCATAGGGTCCAATCGGTTCCACGATAAAACTGGTGGAAACCGAGGCGATGGCCAGAGGGAACATCATTTTCGAGGGGCTAATGTTCATACGGTCGCACATATTCTGTGCCAAAGGCTGGACCAGTGCGAAAAGCGCCACAATGCTTGGGACAAACTGACCTAGAATACAGGTGATGACAACATAGGAGGCCAGTATTTTGGTAAAAGAACCATCTGTCACTTTGTAAAGCAGCTTGGTAATTTTGTTGATCATCTGCGTACGTGCCAAACCGGCCGCGACCACAAACATAGAAGCCATTGTGATGACTGTGTTGCTGCCGAAGGTCCCGATCGCGGTGCTGGCATCCACACAGCCAAACAGGACCAGTACGACCATGACGCCTAACGCAGTAAACGACATGGGTATTTTGTTCGTAAAGAACAGGATGATCATAACAACAAAAACTACAAAACAAATGATCATCTGTTGAGTCATTTCAGTCTCCTCCTCTGCTATTTATCGATAGCTTGAAATACCCTGCTGGTAATGTGACCCGTTTAAACAAATCGCAACAATTACAGAATTCTCGGCATTACATCCGGCGGTATGGGAGACTCGTAGGGCCGCCCGCCGGTACGAAGCTTATGTTCTTCCTTGGCCCGCTGAATAATCATCGGATCCTCCAGTGCATCTATAGCGGAACCTGCCATTACCTTTGCGGCGTACAGCATCCCCTTTTTAGCCATGGGAGATTTTCCCACAGAAACCATCTGCCAGGAGTGCATGGCAATTCCGGCCGGCGCCGTGGCCGCGTTGATCTGTGCTACAGGGCAATTCCAGCTCACATCTCCCACATCTGATGAGACAAATCCCTGCCGTTCCTGGGCCAGGGGCATAACAGCACGGTGAATGGGGGAGTGAACATCCTGTTCCAGCTTTGCACGTTCCTCCGGATCCGTTATCGCTTCATACAGGGTTTCAAAGTAGGATTTGGATGGGGCCATCGTCCCCTGGACACGTCTTGCCAGTTCCAGATCCGCTTGGTTAAAATCGGCGGGCGGAACCTCCTCCAGGTTTTGCTGCATCACCCGGTTCAACCCGGAATTGATGATGACGTTGGAACAGGCTTTGATGAAAGTAATGGCAACGGACGTTTCCGTCATCATAGCCGCACCTTGCGCGATTTTATTGATTCGCTGGTATAATTCACGCACCTGAGGCAGGTGGACGGCACGCAGAAGATAGATCGCCTCCGCGTGCGGCTGAACGATGCCGGGGGCAGAGCCGCCGGTGTCCGTAATCGCATAGTGAATCCGGGTCTCCAGCGGAACATGTTCCCGCAGGAACTGAACTCCCACGTTCATCAATTCCAGGGCATCCAGGGCGCTGCGTCCCAGTTCCGGGGACATGGCCGCATGGGAAGCCACTCCTTGAAACCGATAGCTGATCTGGTAATTTGCCATGGTACTCTCGGTGGATACGCTGTTCACTTCGCCTGGGTGCCAGCTGAACGCGATATCTAGCCCGTCAAAGACTCCGGCCCGCGCCATAAATCCCTTGCCGGAGCCGCCCTCTTCCGCCGGGCAGCCAAAGAATTTCACGGTGCCTGGAATCTGATTTTCCTGAAGATATTGTTTCACTGCAATCGCCGCGGCCAAGGAGCCCACACCCAGGAGGTTGTGTCCGCAGCCGTGTCCTGGAGCCCCCTCCTGTACAGGAGTTTGCTCGGTGCAGCCCGCTTTCTGGCTGAGCCCTGGGAGGGCGTCAAACTCGCCCAGAAATCCGATGACCGGTCCCTTAGAGCCAAAGGTCCCGGAAAACGCGGTTTGAATTCCCGCTAAACCACGCTGTACTTGAAATCCTTCCTGTTCCAGGGCCTGGACCAAAGTTTGTGCAGCGAATGTTTCGTGATACCCCACTTCCGGATGATCCCATAGGGAATCGCTCAAGTTGCCCAACTGTTCCCGGCGTGCATCAATTGCCGCCAGCGCTTGTCGCTTTTTTTCCTTCATAGCGGTGTCTCCTCCCCTGATCAATTTCAATCGAATAAATTTAACGACATTTTATATCTATTATACGACTATTTATCGACATATTTCAGACTTTATGGTCAGAGTATACTCGATTAGCATGCTAAAGTCAAGAAAAACTCATGTAAAAACGAAACAATTATTATATATTCCAAAATCTGTGGCAAACTAAAGCTTCCTCTGAATGAATAGAATAATTTGAGGGAGGCCGTTTCTCCGCTTCTCTCCATGCCGGTTTGATTGGTTTCCCAAGAAAAAGTCTTGAGTTCCTAACCTATTTCCGCTATAATAGTAAAAAAAGAACAATCAGGAGCGATTATGTATTCAATCGGAATTCTGACCAATGAGCAGTCGCTTCGGCAGATCATGCAGATCGATGTGGAGATGCGTCAGTGCGCCAATATTACCTACCTCCCCTATACATCGCCGGAGCACTTAAAATTCCTCTATGAGCAAAACGGAGATAAATTCGACGCTCTGCTATTCAGCGGGTCATACCCTTATAATGTTATTCGAAAGCAGTTTCCCGCTGTCGATGAGATTCCTCACGCTTACTTCAACATTTCCGATCGCGACTACTACAAGCTGGTGGCACAGCTGGCGGTTCAAAATCCAGGGCTGGATTTTTCCAGAGTCTATTTTGACCGTCCGGAATTCTCGGTGGATTTCTACTCTATTTTTCAGCGGGTCGATCAGCCTCTCCTCGGTACAGCGCCTATTGATTGGGCCAGTGTGGATGCGGCAGACTGGTACAAGCCGCTGCAGCAGTACTATAAAGCTCTGTGGGACAGCGGGACTGTGGACCTTCTGGTGACGCGGTTTGCCAGTATGGAGACTTACTTTCGAGAGCATCAGATCCGCCATCACTACCTTATGCCAGCGCCGGAATCCATGGAGGAAACCTTTCGGGGCCTCATCGTACAGCTGGACGCAGCTTCAGCAAAGGACAACGCCGCCTGTATTGGACTGATCTATTCCACCCAGGCTTTGAGCGCGGACCAGCAAAAAGCGTTTTATAATCGAATCCAGGCCTGTAACCGGCAGCTTGGCATGCCGTTTCTGATCTATGAGCAAAATGACCGCTATGAGATCACGGTCAATCAATCGGTGTTGAAAGATCTGACCCAGCAGTATACAACATGTCCGGTTACCACCTATTTGGAGGGGGGACTTCCCTTTCCCATCTATGTGGGCTGGGGCTGCGCCGGAAACGTGATCGACGCCCACCGGAACGCACAGCGGGCCGTAAAGGAGGCGGCCATGTGCAAAAGCTCCGCGGCATTTATTGCCATAGATGATAACGTAATGATCGGCCCACTCTCCAGCAGCCGCCGGATCATATACAGTGACGCGCCCAGCGACGTGCTGACAAAATTAGGGAAGCAGGTCGGGATCACCCCGCTGTATTTAAGCAAGATCCTCTCCGTGCTTACCAAAAAGGGAGGAAGTACGCTTTCCTCGGAAGAACTGGCCTTCTTCCTGAATATTACCACCCGCAGTGCCTCACGCATCCTCTCCAAACTGGAGGTTGGGGGGCTCGCTACCGTGCAATACAGCCGCCAGATCAATTTGCGCGGCCGTCCGGCCAAAATTTACAAGATCGATCTCACAGCGTTAAAAGGCGGTTCCACCAAACCCGAATGATTCGTTTTTCCTTGATCTCATTGCACACAGCCAAACAAATTTGGCTTATATCCTGCATTTTCAGGAAACCTGTAAACGCTACAATATTGATTTTGCTAAGGCAGAGGCAGCCAAAACAGTCCCGGAGGGCTTACGCTTTCTTAATCTGACGATCCGGCGGATTAACGCCATGCTCATTATCAAAGTAGAAAACGGGTATGGCAACACGCCCATACAGGAAAACGGAAAGCTGCTGACTTCTAAGAAGGACAAAGCCTTTCATGGATGGGGACTTAAAAGTGTTCAGACAGCGGCAGATCACTATGATGGAACCATTCGCACCGATTACAAAGACCATGTGTTCCAGTCCGTTGTCACCCTATCTTTCCAGCTAGTCAAAACAGCATAATCTTTGCTTCGATAGATAGATGGCAGGCGGCCCGAAAGCTGCCTGCTATTTTTTCGCGATCAAAAACCTACCATTCGTGGACTTTCCCGCACACAGGGGGCTTTGGGTGTATGCTTGCATTGTAAACAAAAAACCCAATGATATATAGAAACATAGATGGTTATTTGTATGCGCCACTTTTATTTTCGTTTGATCCTCGGCATCGTTTTTATCTGTTGTATGATTTACAGCTTTATTACCATGAATATCCCGTTTGCTTTGCTGTATATCTTCCTCGGCGGTGTGTTTTTGTATTCCGCCTATTCCATCTGGAAGAATGAAAAAGATAACCGGAGGTAAGCGATATGAGCAGCACGACACTTCTTTCCCTCAACAAATTAAGCGTCTGGTACACTGCCAATCATCCCGTACTTTCAGATTTTTTACTGGATTTGGGGACAAATGAAGTTGTCGGGCTGACCGGGTTGAATGGTGCCGGGAAAACAACCTTTATTAAAACCGTTGCCGGTTTACTGCCGGGCTATCATCTGGACAGCGCAGTATGGAAGGGACAGTCGTTCTCGTTCCGCGATAAGGCATTCAAGCGAAGCCGATACATTGTTTTTGCAGAAGATCGGTCTTTTCAGTATTTCACATTCCGGGAATATCTGGCGTATGTGGCTGCATCTTATGGCGTACCGCTACCGGATGTGACCGGGCTGGTAAAAGGCTTCCACTTTGAGGATTATACCGATGTTCTCTTAAAGGAGCTGTCTACCGGCAATCTGAAAAAAGCCTATCTGATTACAGTGTTTGCCCTGCGGCCCAAGCTGCTGCTTTTGGACGAACCCGTGAACGGGCTGGACTTTCAAAGCACAGAGTTTTTATATCAGCTTATGGGCGGTTATAAGCAGTATGGGACGCTCCTGTTTTCGCCCCACATCTTAGAACACATTTGTTTGACCTCTGACCGCGTACTGGTTTTGGAGCATGGCAGGATCAGCCAGGCATTCACTGGCGCGGAGATTGCTGCCGGAAACATCCGGGAGGTGCTGACCGATGAAGAACACCATTAAAGCACTTTCCAAACAGTTTTTTGGCACAAAGTATGAAAGCGCCAGAAAAAGCCTGCTGGCCGCGGTTATCCTGTTTATCGCGGTCTATGCGGCTGAATTTCGGGTTATGGTTGCGCCTTTTATTCTCTATCTGACTTCAACCTTTTTCACCGCCGGTATCATGTGGCAGATGCTTACCGGGCGGCGGCACATAGAAACAATGCATGGGATGTTTATGCTCCCCTTTGATAACCGTAGCTTTGTCTTTTCCTATGTGGAGGCGTCCCAGATCGGAGTCAGCTTCTCCGACGTGGCCAGGCAGGAGGATGCCAAGGAATCCTTGATGGAGGTGGTGGACTTCCTCCACGAGCCCCAGAAGTACGCCGGAATCGGTGCCCAGCTGCCCAAAGGTGTCCTGCTGGTGGGGCCTCCGGGTACCGGCAAGACCATGTTGCAAAGGCGGTGGCTGGAGAGGCCCACGTCCCCTTCTTCTCCATCTCCGGCTCGGAGTTTGTGGAGACATAGCGCGGCTATGTCCAATATTCATTATGTGGAAATACGGGCCAAAGGACAAAACGCCATAGTGTAGCTACAAATTGTTTGAGACAGTGTGTGGATACCCAGAAGGAGGCCGCACAGCGGCCCACAGGCGATCACGCAGGGCTTTCCTGCTCCCGCAAGAGACCAGCCACACGCTGGCGCTCTACGATCAACTCCAGTTCCGTCATCTGCCACTGGTAGAACCCATCCGCCGCCTGCAGGATGGGCAGGAGGGTGCATAGGTTGTTGCCGTTCCATTTCATGCCATTGCTGTCAATGTAACTGGTGCGCTCCACCGAGATGAACTGCCGGTTCTCCAGTTCACTGATATGTTTCATCACGGTATTCACTGCCAAACCAGTAGCAGTGGAAATCGTTTTGTAGCTGGGGTGGGACTGGTGCGTGCGGTGGTCCTCACAGTAGAGCCGATAGGCGTAGACCGTGATTGGTCCGTGATCAAGATTCAGATAAAAGAGTTCATCCGTCAGAGTGAAAAAGTTTCCACTTTTCGGCGGCGACCAGGTTAGGAGCAGACTGCAGGTCACGAGTCTCCGCGTTACTAGAACATCCACCACTTGTCGCTCCGCCATCTAGATACTCATTTTTGTACGCATGGCCAGTCCTCGGACAGCAGGACACCCCCTTTACCCGGAACATAGCCCGCATCCGGCGCATCAGCCAGTACTACCGCTCGAAGTCTGGATCGGCAGGGTCAAGGATGCCGTCCTGAATATCATGGGAGGCTACGCCACCCATGGTGAACCAGGTGAGTCCGCCGAAGGTAAAGACCTGCCCCCGCATGAGGTACAGAACATGCTCCCGCACCTCATGGACGCGTCCGCCGTTCCAGTGCTTTTCCGGGAGCGCGTTCAACATAGCAAAGTTTTCATGGTTCCCATCCACGAACAGAGTGGTACCCTTCTCCAATAAACATGTCCTTCCTTTATAAAATTGCTTGACGAATGCGCAAAAATGGGATAGTCTAAGCATAAATCAAAGTATTGTCATACATAGGAGGAATGAGCAGAGTTTCATTTTCCTATCGCAAATCAGGGCAGCTTTGGCCGTTGATTGGGGGAACATAGTATGGCTGAGCAAGCAAGTTATTTGAAAAATTTGAAATCTGAGTCGGTTGTGCAAAAAGTAATCAATTGCTTGACTGATGGTATGGTCTCCGGCGAACTTAAGCCTGGTGACAAGCTCCCAACAGAACCGGAACTAGCTGCCACGCTTGGTGTAGCCCGCACCTCGGTCCGAGAGGCAACTAAAATTTTAACATATCTCGGTGTGCTGGAGAGCCGCCGCTCTGAGGGAACCTTCGTGGCCAACGGCTTCCAGGAGAGCATGATCGATCCTATGGTGTATGGAATCATTCTCAACAAAGGAGAAGATTTCGACAGTCTGATGGAGTTGCGGGAGCTCACTGAAGTAGGTATTCTCCGTCTTGCCATCAAAAAGCGCAGTGAAGAAGGACTAGAAACTATCCGCGAAAAGCTGGATGCCTTTTCCGACGCAGTGGAACAGGGAAATTTAACGGCAGCTTTTCAGGCGGATAACGACTTTCATGATGCAGTTTCTTCCCTATGCCAGAATGATTTGGTGGATAAAATCAATCGTGTGGTTCGAGTGCTCACCTATGCAGTACGACAGAAAACTGTCTATACTATGATCCAAACTGGCCGGGGACAGGAGCTGCTTCAGGCCCACTGGAAAATCTACGAGGTCCTCTATACAAAGAATATGGAGGGGCTGGAAGAATTCATTCATGACACTTATTTTTTAGATGTGGCATCCGAAAACAAGTGATCGTCTAATTCAGCGATAGCCGTAGCGCAGAAATACACGCTGCGGCTATCGTTTTCTTTTTGTCAAATATATATAAACTTCACTGTTCTTTTCCAGCAAAAAGCAGAAAGTTTACTATCCCCATTGACAAACTCTGCTTTAGATGATATTACATAGCTATGTCAGACAAAGTACATAATACAAAAGAGCAGACTATAATGTACCAGGGGATAGGGCCCGATCTCCTATTGATGCGAAAATCACATTTTTCTTTTTAGGAGGGTGATTATGAGAAGGAAACGAATCCAAACCATCGGCGCCATTCTAACACTGGCTTTGCTCGTCACAGGATGTGCCAACAGCGGTACGGAACAGCGTGAGGATGGCGAGTACCAAACCATTGAACTGACCATGGCTGTTAACGGCACAGACAACCAGATTGATGCCCGTGTGGGCGACTATTTCGCTCAGTTGGTATCAGAACGCTCCGGGGGCAATGTCACCGTGGCGGTCTTCCCCAACGATCAGCTGGCTAACGGAAATGCCTCTCGCGGGATCGAAATGATCGCCTCTGGCAGCATTGACCTGGCGGCCTACGCCACTTGCACTCTGGCGGTCATCGACGAGAAGCTCCCGGTGGCCACCATTCCCTGGATCTTTGAGGACTACGCCCAAGCCCGGGAGGTCATCGACACCACCGGCGGTGAGTATTACGCCCAGCGCCTGGCTATGAAGGGCATGACCTATCTGGGTTCCTTCCACAACGGCTTCCGGCAGATCACCAATTCCAAGCACGAGGTCACCACTCCGGCGGATATGGAGAATCTAAAGATCCGCGTTCCCGGCAGCGTAGTATACATGGGCTTCTTCCGGGCCCTGGGGGCCGACTCCACCTCCATGAACTGGAGCGAGGTGTTCACCGCCATCCAGCAGGGCACTATCGACGGCCAGGAGAACGGCGTGAGCATCACCTCCACCTCCAAAATGCAGGAGGTTCAGGATTACCTGACCATGTGGAACTACTCCTATGAAAACGACCTGTTTGTGGCTAATACGGAGATCTGGGAGAGTCTGGAACCTCAGACTCAGGAGCTCCTTCAGGAGTGTGCCACTGAAGCCTGTGAATGGGGGCGGGATGTCCTGGAAGCGGAGGAGGCCCAGATCCTGGAGGAGTTCGAAGCCGCCGGCATGACCATCACCTATCTCACCGAGGAGGAGCAGGCTGCCTTTGACGAGGCCATCGCCCCCTTCAAGGCGGAGATGGAAGCGTATTTTGGTCCCGAGGCCTGCGCCGCATTTGGAATCACAAATTAACGGAGGGAGGTACATACAGCCATGAAAATTTTAGACTGGATCGAAGAGATCATCTGTGTATTCTGCACCGTTGTCATGACCGCTCTGGTGTTCGCCAATGTGCTCTCCCGCTATGTATTTCACAGCTCCCTCTCCTTTTCAGAGGAGATCACCACCTATCTGTTTGTGCTGTTGAGCATGATGGGTACCGCCATCGCCGCCAAACGCCGGGCTCACCTGGGGCTGTCTATCATCACCGACGCCGTAGGGCCCAAGATCCACAAGGCCCTCATGGTCATCGGCTTTGGGATCGCCACTGTCTTCTCCGCTGCCCTGTTCTACTACGGCATTCTGATGGTAATGAACCAGTACAATCTGGGGATGCAGACTTCCGCCATGCAGTGGCCCGAGTGGATCTATGCCACCTTTGTGCCCTTCGGCGCGTTCTTTGTCACCATCCGCTTTGCCCAGGCGCTCATTCAGGAGCTGAAAGCTCATCCGGAGGATCACAAACATCTTGAAGAAGGAAGGGAGGCGTCCGGCACATGATCGCCGCTGTTCTGTTTATCAGCTTCGCCGTTCTGCTGCTGATCGGCACGCCCATCGCCGTCTGTCTGGGCGTTTCCAGCGTCATCTCCATGCTCATCCAGGGGGCGGGCCGTCCTTTGGACACCGTCATGAGCAGCTTGCCCCAGCTGTTTTCCTCGTCTACCAGTAAGTTCGTGCTCCTGGCCATCCCCTTCTTTATTCTGGCCGGCAACATTATGGATAAGGCCCAGATATCCAAGAGACTGATCCGCTTGGCGGAGACCTGTGTGGGCCACCTGCGGGGCGGCCTGGCCATTGTATGCGTTATTGTATCCTGCTTTTTCGCAGCCATATCCGGCTCCGGTCCGGCCACCGTGGCCGCGCTGGGTCTGGTGATGATCCCCGGTATGATCCGCTCCGGCTACAGCCCCTCCTTCTCCGCCGCTCTCATGGGCTGTGCCGGCGCGATCGGGGTCATTATCCCACCCTCCATCACCTTTGTGGTATACGGCTCTATTGCGGATACCTCTATTGGCGACTTGTTCAAGGCCGGTGTCCTTCCGGGATTGATTATGGGTGCGGCCCTGATTATTACCGCTCTGCTCATCGGGCGGAAACTGAAACTGGAATCCTTACCGAAGGCCAGCTGGCGGGAGCGCTGGATAGCCTTTAAAGAAGCGTTCTGGGGACTGCTGATGCCGGTTATCATCCTGGGCGGCATCTATGGCGGAATCTTTACTCCTACCGAGGCGGCGGCCGTCTCCGTGGTGTACGGCCTGTTTGTGGGCGTGTTCATCTATAAGACTGTCCGCATCAAGGAGCTGTGGGCTATCATCATCGACTCGGCCAGCACCACCGCTACCGTTATGTTCATTACCGCAGCGGCCAGCATGTTCGCCTACGTACTTACCCGGGCCCGCCTGGATGTGGCCATCAGCAGTGCTTTGGAAAATATCACCGGCGGCTCCACCATCGTGTTCTTCCTGATCGTCAATATCATTCTGCTCATTGCAGGCTGTTTTCTGGACTCTACCTCTGCTCTGTACATTTTTACTCCATTGTTTGTCCCCGTGGCTCAGGCCCTGGGCATTGACCTCATCCATCTCGGTGTAGTTATGATCGTCAACCTGGCCATCGGACTGTACACTCCTCCTGTTGGCGTCAACCTGTATGTGGCCTGCGGCGTGGCTAATGTCAACTTGAAGCAGATCTCCAAGGCTGTGGTCCCGCTTCTGATTGCATCCATCGTAGTTCTTTTGATCATTACCTATATCCCCGGCATCTCCACTATGTTCACATCGTAAACTCTGCTTGAAGAAAGGTGAGTATCATGAAGGAAACCACAAGCATCGCTCAGCTGCAGAACACCTGTATCGATCTGAAAAAAAATGTCATCTCCATGATCCATAAAGCCCAGTCTGGCCATCCCGGCGGTTCCCTGTCTGTGGCTGAGTTCATTACAGCCTGCTATTTCCGGGAGATGGATCTGGACCCCAAGGACCCAAAGTGGCCTGACCGGGACCGCTTCGTCCTCTCTAAGGGTCACGTGTGCCCTGCTCAATACGCCGCACTTGCCATGCGCGGCTTCTTCCCGATGGAGGAACTGAACACTCTGCGGAAGGAGGGCTCCATGCTCCAGGGGCATCCGGATATGAAGAAGTGTCCCGGCATTGATATCTCCACCGGCTCTTTAGGGCAGGGACTGGCCTGCGGAGTGGGTATGGCCATTGCCGCCAAACTGGACCAAAAGTCCTACCGGGTGTTCGTCGCCGTGGGAGACGGTGAGTGCAACGAAGGTGAGATCTGGGAAGCCTGCCAGACTGCCTATAAGTACCAGTTGGATAACCTGGTTGTCTTTGTGGACTACAACAACCTGCAGTTGGACGGCACCTGCGACGAAATCATGCCCCCCATTGATCTGGGCGCTAAGTTCCGGGCATTTGGCTTTGATGTATACGAAATCAACGGCAATGACATGGGGCAGATGGTAGCCGCCCTTGACCTGGCGGAAGCCGTCAAGAACGGCAGACCTAAATGCATTTTTGGACACACCATCAAGGGAAAGGGCGTCTCCTTCATGGAGAACCAGTGCGGCTGGCACGGCGTGGCTCCCAACGACCAGGAGTATCAGCAGGCTATGGCAGAATTGGACCAGCAGTATGTGAAGTGCTGAAGGAGGAAACGAAGATGAGCGAAACATTAAAAAAGGCCACCCGAGACGGGTTTGGTGATGAGATTGTAGCGCTTGGCAAGGAAAACTCTAATATTTTAGTAGTTGACGTGGACATCGGCAAGTCCTGCAAAACAGGCGCCTTCCGCAAGGAACTGCCGGAACAGTACCTGAATGTAGGCATTGCCGAACAGAACGCTGCCGGTGTGGCTGCTGGCCTGGCCACCTGCGGTAAGGTCCCCTTTGTAGTTACCTATGCCGCCTTCGGCTCCATGCGGATGTGTGAGATGATCCGTCAGGAAATCTGTTACCCCCACCTGAATGTAAAGATCGCCTGCTCCCACGGCGGCGTCACTCCGGCTAACGACGGCGCCAGCCACCAGAGCATCGAGGACATGGGCATTCTGCGCACCATTCCCAATATGACCGTTATTATGCCTGCCGACTACTGGGCTGCCCGGAAGCTGGTGCGTGCTGCTGCAGAATTTGACGGACCCGTTTACTTGCGCTTCACTCGGGACGCCATCCCGGTCATCTATGACGAGAATGACACATTTGAGATTGGCAAAGCCAATCAGCTCCGGGACGGCAGTGACGTGGCCATCATTGCAAACGGCGATACGGTCCGTCTGGCTCTGGAGGCCGCAGAGACTCTGGCTGCTGCCGGGATCTCCGCCCGTGTACTGGATATGCACACCATCAAGCCTCTGGATGTGGAGGCCGTTCATGCCTGCGTCGCAGACATCGGAAAGATTATCACCGTGGAAGACCACAATATTCTCAACGGCTTGGGCAGCGCAGTGGCCGATGTGGTTGCCGAGTCAAACGGAGCGCTCCTCCGCCGAGTGGGCATTCAGGACCAGTTTGGCATGTCCGCCCCCTACGACCGCCTGCTGGCCATGAACGGTGTGACCACCGAGCACATTGTGGAACTGGCGCATTCCCTGTGCGGTAAATAAGCATTCCGCCCGCCATTCTCTCGGATAGGATAGTGTAACATTCCATTTCAAAACAGAATTATGCGGAAAGGAAGTTTAAATCATGCTGGATTTTAACGGTCAGGTCGTCCTCATCACTGGAGCCGGCTCTCCCAAGGGGATCGGCCGTACCATCGCCCACACCTTCGCCCGCCAAGGAGCTCAGGTGGTCATCACGGACATTAACCAAGCTGGCCTGGATGCCAATGTCAAAGAGATGGAGGACAATGGCTGGAAGGCCTGCGGTATTGCCGGCAATATCTGCGACAAGGAGTCGGTCGACTCTCTGGTAAAAACCGTGGTAGATAAGTTCGGCCGTATTGACGTGCTGGTCAACAATGCAGGTGTGTCGCAAAAGGTAACGGTTGCCGATATGACGCTGGACGACATGAAGCGCATTTTCAACGTAAACATGTTCGGTCTGTTCCTGATCACTCAGGCTGTTTGCGAGGTAATGAAGAAGCAGCAATATGGCCGCATTGTCTCTCTCAGTTCCGTCTCTGGTAAACGAGGCGGCGGTGTATTTGGCGGCGCACACTATTCCGCCTCCAAGGCCGCTGTGCTGGGATTCTCCAAAAATTTGGCCCGGGAGATTTCACAGTACGGTATTACCACTAACTGTGTATGCCCCGGCCTGATCAACACCGAGATCTGGAAAAGCATGCCTCAGGAGCAGGCTGATGCCGTAATCGCTGGAATTCCTATGGGCCGGCCTGGTGAGACTCAGGAGGTTGCTGACGCCATTGTGTTCCTCGCATCTAAAGAGGCGTCCTACATTACCGGTGAGGAAATCGATATCAACGGTGGCTCCCATATGGATTGATCCGCAAATCTTTCCTATCTATTGATTTTGTGTCCTCCGATGGATACGGGGCCGTCTGCTCATTCGAGCAGACGGCCCCGTTTGCATTTATGGTTTACAGGCGTTCACAAAGGCACGGAACAGTGCTTGCTGATCCTCCGAAGTATCCATCATCTCCGGATGCCACTGCACCCCCACAACGAAGGGGGCCCCGCCGCTCACTTCGATGCCCTCGGGCACGCCATCTTCCGAATAGGCGGTAATGGTCACGTTTGTTCCCGGCTCCCGCACCGCCTGGTGGTGATAGCTGTTGACGGTGTGCTCCGCCCCAAAAATGTTCCGCAGGATGCTGTCTTCCTCAAACCGGTCGGTGTGGATGGGGAATCGCTTGGGGCTCTGCATGACCATGTGGGCCTCAAAGCCGCCCTCCTTCTCCAGATCCTGGTATACCGTACCGCCCATGGCCACATTGATCGCCTGGATGCCCCGGCAGATTCCCAATATGCACTTCCCGTTCTGGTAGGCCCGGCGAATCGCCGCCAGGTCCTCCTCGTCCCGCTCCGGGACAATGGCGCCGCAGTACCCCTTCATCCGCTGTCCGTATCTCCGGGGGTCCATATCCTCTCCCCCGGTGACCAGAAGGCCGTCCAGGCGGTCAATCAACTCGTTCAGTGCATCTTCCGATTTCATGTGGGGGATGATGACGGGAATCCCGCCTGCCCGTTGAATGGCATATACATAATCTCCGCTGAGATAGTTCCAGTCCTGGCCCTCAAGCCCCATTCCGGTGGCTCGCCCAATTTTATTGCCGCAGCTGTACATACAGGAAATTCCGATCATTGGTTTCATAATATCGTCTCCTTACTTCTTGATAGACTGTTTGCTTATCTCATATTCCGCTTCCATCGCTACCCACTTGGACCACTTCTCCGTCTCCCACCGCTTGGTGTCGGAAAAGTACTCCTTGGTGGATTCCACGATCTCCCCGTTGTGGGAGTAAATCACGATCATGTTGAAGAAAACAATAAAGAAATTCACAAAGTCCACATATCCGATCAGGGCTTCAATGCCCACCAGTCCGCCGATAAAAATCATGACCAGCATGACCCAGCGGCCGTATTTTCTTCCTAAGTCCCCAACTAGCCGGCCCAGCTGAGCACAGGCAAATTCAATTTGGGCGCAGGCAGTGGTAAATACGAACAGAAAAATAGCGATTGTTACCAATGTGCCGCCTGCGGAACCCAGGGTCGATTCAAAGGCAGCTGCTGTCATAGTGCTGGAATCAGCTCCCTCCGCCTGCCAGACACCAGTACATAGGATTACGAGACAGCTCATGGTACAGGCAATCATGCTGGAGAAAAATACCTCGAACACACCCCACATGCCCTGCTGTGATGGGTGATTGGCCTCCGCCACTGAATGAGAGATGGTGGTGATGCCGGTGCCTGAGTCGTTGGAGTAGATGCCCCGGGCAACGCCCCAGCGAATGCACGCGGCTGTCCCCGCGCCCACAAACCCGCCGACCGCGGCATGGCCCGTAAAGGCATATCGGAAAATGGAGAAGAAGGCCGAGGGAAGATTCTGAATGTTCAGAATGATGACCAACAGCGCTCCTGTAATGTACAGCACGCTCATAACAGGCACCATTTTTTCGGTCACTGTCAGCAGGCTCTTCATTCCGCCGACCACAACCACACCACACAGCAGCGTCATAACAACGATAGTTGGAAAGCGGGGAGCACCAAGGGTCACAATATTGTCCACTCCAGCCCCAATCTGGGCCGACGCGGCCAGGAACAGGCCGATGATGACCACGATGGCATAGGTGGGACTAATCCATTTCCAGCCTGTGGCCTCGGTGAGATAATACTGGGGACCGCCGTCCCATTTTCCGTGCTTGTCCAAATGGCGGTGGCGCATGTCCATGGTGACCTCAGAATATTTAATAGCACAGGCCACAAGACCGGTCACCCACATCCAGAACACTCCGCCTGGGCCGCCAAAAGCAATAGCCATGGCGGTCCCCACAATGTTGCCGGCCCCCAGGGTGGACGCCAGTGCACCGGTTACCGCCTGCCAGCCGCTGAACCTTCCGTTCTCCCCCTTTTTTCCAAAGGACTTTCCGATGGTGTTTTTCAGAATAAAGGGCAGCTTCCGAAATTGGAGAAAACCCAGACGGACGGTCAAAAACACGCCGCCGCCAACCAGGAACACAAGCATGGGAATTCCCCACACCCAGTTGGTAAACGCTGTAATTGCACTTAGAATACCAGACATTTCAACCTCTCCCTTAGCAAACGTTTTACCCCGACGCCGGAGCGGTTCTCGGTCCTCTTTTGTGGGCTCTTACAACGTCTGGCGTCTTTGGTATGGGAAAACTATACCAATGTGCCCAAAGTCGATGTCAACCCCCAATTTTCAAGTAATCATAAAAAAAGATGGAGTTCAACTCCATCTTTTATGTTTTCAGCGGAACCGCATGAAAGTATCCGATCCGCAGATTCTCTCCGTCTATGTGACAGGCAAAAGCATATCCATCCGACGTCTGCGTCAGGATGCCTATTTCCTGGCGCAGATAGCGGTACCCCGCCTGTGCATAGAGCTGGGGAACTTGTGCCCAGTGAAACGCCTGCCATCCCCCCTCCGGATACTTCAGGGCCAACTGTTTCAGGCTTTTCGCTCCCTCATCATAGCCCAAAGAAGCCCCTACAATCTGAGCTTTCTTTTTTAAAAATAGACCGACCTCTTGGATGTAAAACTGCTTGGAATAGAGGCTGTGCTCCCCGTCATCGAGAAAATCCACCATCATATCCACGCAGTGGGGCAGCAACGGCCAGTTCATGGAGTTGTCGGCCAGGTATAAAATATCCAGTTCCAGATTCAGCTGCTCGATGTAATGTTTATAGAGCAGCAGCATCTCCGGATACTTGTCCACGATGACATAGGTGCAGTCCCGCTCCAGCTGCTCAAAATACCGGTAGAGGAAAAAATAGCCGTTGATGTGTCCCTCCAAAATCACCTTGCCCTTCAAATCCATGGACTGAAGGGCTTTTAGGGTTGCGTCCTCACACTGCCGCATGTGGGAAATAAAATTTTTGCTCTCGGTGCGGTATAGTCCCCGCTTCAAGTCCGGGCTGTCATAGGGGCCGGTATACAAATTTCCTGTCTGTACAATCCCCTGGTCAATCTCCGCCCGGTAGCCGCAGCCGCAGGTCAGCTGGCCGCTATAGACATACTTGGCGTCCAGCTGGGCATATTCCAGCTGGAGGGGGTTTCCGCACCGGGGACAGCAGAGCAGCCGCAGTGCGGAGAGAGGCACCCCCGTTGGCTTTCCACCCTCCACCTCCTGATACAGAAGGCCCTGGACCTCCTGGTCCAGATCCCCGCAGATCTGACGGAGCTGTTTGATCTGTTCCATCAGCTCCAGCCGCTTTCGGCTCAGGATCTCTGCCGCGTCCTGAATGCTCTCCGGCTCCACCATGGTGCTGACCCGCTGAATTTTCAGGTACGCCCGAATTTCTTCCAGGGAAAAGTGCTGATCCTTCATTTTTTGGATAGTCTGCATGTCTCTCAGATCCTGCTGGGAAAACGAATACTGGGCACTGTTCCCCACAGGAGTCAGCAGTCCAATCTTGATGTAATATCGAACCGTGTCCCGGGACACCTGACAGGACTGAGCAAATTCTCCAATTTTCATACGCCCTCCCCCTCTCCATACACACGCTATCCAATGAGAAAGCCGTTTTCTCATTCTCCATTATCCTCATTTTTGCAAAAAACGCAACTTTTTTATTCATGCTTGCAGATTACAACGGTGTACAAGGGAACATTATAAAAATTAATAATGGACTGCCAATGCTTATTGACCGGAACAACCTCCACGACGTGGATACCTGGATGTTCTTCAAGTGGACCTTCAAGACCTTCGTGGCGGTGATGATACTGGCGAACACCTTCAATATCGCGCTGGTCGTCTTTGATGTGAGCCAGCACGTTATCCAGCAGTCGGCGGGCATTATCCAGAACGGGACAGAGATCACGCCGGACGTGATGGACAGCCTGCGGACGGAGCTTGAGGCAATGGACGTGGGGCCGCTTCTCGGCCTGTGGCTGCAATCCTTCCTTGTGCAGCTTACCATGATTGCCTTAAATATCGTGATTTTTGTCATTGTCCATGGACGTATGATTGAAATTTACCTGCTCACAAGCCTTGCGACCATCCCCTTCGCCACGGTGTCCAACCGGGAAACCGGCCATGTGGGGCAGAACTACTTCCGCTCCCTCTTTGCGGTGGGCTTTCAAGGCTTTCTCATCATGGTCTGCATTGCGATTTACGCCGTATTGATACAGAGCATTGGTCCGAAGTACAGGCGGCGGCTCGGGAGGGCCGCCGTTTTCTTTGGAAGGGAGGGAAACGATATGGCAACAACCACGCTCCTGCCTCGCCATACAGGCGAAGGCGAAACCATAGCGGCAGCCATCCGTGACTGCCTGGACTATGGAAAGAACCCGGAGAAAACCGAAGGTAAACACATCTCTGCCTATGAGTGCGACCCAGCCACGGTGGCAGAAGAATTTCTACTTGCCAAAGCCAGCTATACTTTCTCCCTTTGATTTGAAAATTCATCGAATGGGTATCATCAGTACCTTTGTGGTCTGGGTATTTTTCATTCTGGTTCCACTGGCAATCTGCATTGCCTTTCAGTTGAACGTAGATGTGCTTCTCACCATAAAAGCCGCCGCACCGATCATGCTGATCTTTGCTGTGACAGGCTTGTGCGAAAAGCTTTCCATGTCCCCCATCATTGGTCCCGGGGCGGTCTATCTGGCCTCCTCCACTGGAAACATCCAGAATATGAAGCTGCCCGCCGCGCTGAATGCCATGAACATTATGGACTGCGAGGAAGGCAGCGAGAAAGGCCGGGTCATCTCCATCATTGCTGTGGCCACCTCATCCTTTGTCACCACTATCATCGTGTTCTGCGGCATGCTGTTTCTGGCCCCGATTATGACCCCTCTGCTCACCAATCCTATAGTCTCTCCCGCCTTTGATAACATGTTCCCTGCTTTGGTCGGGCCGATGGTAATTCCGGTAGTATTGAAAAATATTAAGGTAGCCACATTCCCTGTCGCTCTTGCGATCATTTTGGCCCTGGTATTGGGAAGTACTTATTCCTCTGTGCAGAGTATTCTAATGGTGGTGGTAATTTTGGCGTCTCTGGGAGTATATCAAGGAATTTATAGGAAAAAATCGAAATAACCTGGAATATGGGTGTAAAAAACGGAAACGTTTAGCTGGTTCACAGTAAAATTCTGTGAACAGAATGGACGATTCGTGCTTTAAACCCTGTAAATTCTGAGTTATGCGCAGAGGCAACAGTATCTGTATATCCACTCGATCAGAGCCGCATAACAGAAAGACCGAGGGAAAAAATATCTCCCTACCATTGCAGATAAACTATTATCGGCAATGGTAGGGAGATTCCTCAATTACGGAGCAACGTCGTTTTTCTTGACAAAGCCGCAACTCTGCCATATAATGAACATCGTTCATATTGAGGTGATCAGATGAATACTGTTGTGACATCGAAAGACGAAATTTTGAAAACCTGCCGGGAACTGATCCGAGAGCAGGGCTGGTCAGCGGTCAGCATTCGCTCAGTTGCTGCTGCCTGCGGTGTATCCGTGGGGTCTATTTACAATTATTTTGATTCCAAGGCGGCACTGGTAGGAGCTGCGGTAGAAAGTGTATGGTGCGATATTTTTCAACGCCCGGAAGATGTAACTGTGTTTCAAAATACACAAGCCTGTATTATATGGATGTATGGGAGAATGGAATACGGCTGCAAGCAGTATCCTGGCTTTTTTACGCTCCACTCTCTGGGATTTATGCGGGAAGATAAGTCAGATGGGAAACGGCGGATGCAGCAAACCTGGCAGCATATTTTATCGGTGCTGTGTTCCGTTTTAAAGCAGGATACGAATGTTCGTCCGGATGCTTTTACGGAACAGTTTACAGTGGAGGAATTTGCAGGTATCCTGTTCTCCCTGATGCTGTCCGCTCTGCTTCGTCAAAATTATGACCCAAGCGCTGTGCTGGAAATCGTCCGCAGGACCCTTTATTAAAGTTCCCACTGTTGGGTGGGAATTTTTTATCTCAAAAGCCTTCGTTATCATGGCAGTCTTGATGTCCGGCGGGATCGGTTTGCGGGTTAGCGGATTGGCGTCTGAGCGGTTTATCGCCGTCTTTTATACCGGCCTGGGTGCTTCCCTTTTGTTGGCTGGATTGCTGTTTGGCCGAAACTTTGGTAAAGGTTTGTTGGTTGGTGCCAGAGTTCAAAATAAAATAGAACATAAAGGAGATTAAACTGTGCAAGCAATTGTGGAAACCTTGTTTGATGCTGTCTATTTGATTGCCGTTATTACCATAGGCGTGCTGATGATTAGAGGATGCAAAGGAAGCCGCCAGTTCTGGCTGTTTGGCTGGATGGCTTTGGTGCTGGGAGCAGGGGATTCTTTCCACTTGGTTCCCCGCGTCTTGGCTCTGTGTACTACCGGGCTGGAGAACTACACCGTCCCGCTGGGGTTAGGCAAATGGATCACCTCGATTACCATGGCCATTTTCTATGTGCTGCTCTACTATGTATGGCGGCAGCGGTATCAGATCAAAGGTCAAAACCATCTGACTGCAGCCGTGTACATTCTGGCCGGTGTACGGATTGCTCTGTGCATGATGCCGCAGAACCAGTGGATCAGCGCGTCCGCACCCCTCTCCTGGGGTATCTATCGCAACATTCCCTTTGCTCTGCTGGGTCTCCTGGTGATTGTGCTGTTCTATCGCAGCGCAAAGGCGCGGCAGGATCAGGCGTTCCGCTGGATGTGGCTGACCATTGTGCTGAGTTTTGGCTTCTACATCCCGGTGGTGCTGTGGGCGGATGCCGTCCCAGTGATTGGGATGCTGATGATTCCCAAGACCTGCGCCTATGTGTGGACGGTACTGATTGGCTACTTCGCCATGAAAAAGGAATGCAAATAAAGGAGGAATGAGCTTGAAACGCTATATGAATCTGGCTCTGCTGTACGCCATTCTTGCCATGGTCAGCGGCGTGTTTTATCGAGAGTTTACCAAGTTCAACGGCTTTACCTCCAAAACTACGCTGGGGGTTGTCCATACCCACTACTTTCTTCTGGGCATGGTTTTTTCCTGCTACTGCTGTTGCTGGAAAAGAACTTTTCCTTCACAGAGGTCAAGACCAGCCGGACACTGGTTATCTATCAGGTTGGCTTGAACCTGACTGCGGTGACACTTGTAGTACGGGGCGTGACTCAGGTGCTGGGAATTGTACTTTCTTCCGGTATGAGTGCAGCCATTTCCGGTATTGCAGGGATTGGACATATTTTGCTGGGTACCAGCTTGGTGCTTCTTCTTATACAGATCAAGAACGGCGTAGTACAGACACAGTCCTGATGCATATGCTCGTTTCTTGTATAATTGAATCGTCTATAAGTTCTGGAGTGCAGATGCCTATTATGAAGGTGCAGCCTATCCCACTTAAACCGGTGCCGGATAGTGCACGATTTGGCACATGAGACTTTTGCTTTGTTTATTTTTGAGCCGCTGAACGCTGTAAAAACAGTTCCGCATCACCTTCCACCTCATGGCCAGCCCCCAATCACAGACAGAAAAGTGCCACGCTCTGGCTCCTCCAACGGGCAGCTGCCAACCAAAGTGCGGTGGGCAGTTTGACCACACAACCAGCCACAGACAAGGAAAAAACCGCCCTCCGGAATCTTTGATCCCGGAGGGCGGTTTGCTGTATTCAGCCGACTTTACTCTGTGTCCGGAGCGCAGCAATCGCCGCCTTCATCTCCCGGATCAGTTCAGCCAGCTTCGTCTTGCACTCAGCCTCCGTTCTGGCGTATATGTTCTAGGCCGTATTGGAAAAATGTCAATATGCCCAAACGGCGGATCTTTTTCCGCCATACTGCGTTGATTTTCCTTGCAATACACAAAGTATTGCCGCGTCAAATCGCCTTGTCTGGCGAAAAATTTCCTTGCCGTTGGTCACATTTCCAATTTTCAAACAAGGCTTAGGCTAGGAAAATAATTTCTGGACAATAGCCCAATAGAGGTTCTCTCCAGCTTTTGAGAAATCTCAAAGTGGAGAGGACCTCTATTGGGGTAAGTTACGGTTTGATTTCCGCACAAGAGAAAGAGTGTCACTGGACAACTGCAGTATAGGTCTGCTTTGGACTCCTGGGGTGGTCAGGGTTAGAGAGTTGGATGGCACCAGACTGCACTAGTGGCTCTATATACCGCCGGATCGCATATTGCGTGGAGGAAATCCCCAGAAAGTCGGCAATTTCCTTTCGGGTTCTTGGAACACTGCAGAAGGCCAGCAGGCCTCTCTCATCTTCCTGGACAGGTTTAGCCACTTGGTGTTCAGAACATCCTAGATGGTTATACAGCGTTACTGAAAAAGTACCACGGCGGTCTTGAAATAGAGGTTCAGGCAACCCAGCCTCCTGAGTGGCACGCCGTATTCGCGGAATTCCAGAATAGCGGTTCTCCGTCTGTCCCAGCGCCTCCATAGCAGTAACCAGAAACAGATTACGGGTATCCGGCTGTGCCTTGCCCAATTGATCCAAAGTCAGGCGGCCATACAGTCCACCAGGACTGTGAACTTCCAAGCGGTCAGAAAACATGATCAGCTGAATGGGCATGTTTTCCGTGTAGCGGCTGTAATCCCGATGGACCAGCGCATTGAGTATTACCTCTCGCACAGCATCCATAGGGTATTCCGGAATATCTACCCGTCTTCCAGTGCGCGGCTCCACACGAAGTGCAGTACGCATATTGCTATTCACAAAGCTCACGGCCCCATCCAACATCTCAGGCAGAGTTCCCTCCAGACGTTTACTATCTGTATGTCAACGGCTCCCTCAACTTCTTCAACCACCGCACCACGGTGGACATCCGCAACCGGCTGGTCTGCTTTGACATCAAGGGCCTGGGCAAAAACCTGAAAAATCCGGGGATGCTCATTGTCCAGGACGCGGTGTGGAACACAGTCACCATCCGTATGACTGTGGATGGCTATGGAACAGAGCAGATCGCCACGATCCTCTCCGAGGAGAAGGTTCTTACCCCCATCGCCTATTGGCGTGAGAAGGGCGTCAATCGTCCTGGGAAAAGCAAGCTCCGCGGACCGTATATGTGGAACAGCTCCACCATCACCCACATTCTCTCTTTACAGGAGTATTGCGGTGATATTCTCAACTTCAAGACCTACTCCAAGTCGTACAAGAACAAAAAGCGGCTTGCCAATGACCGGGAAAACTGGGTCATCTTCCAGGATGTCCACGAACCTATCATTGAGCGGGCGGTCTTTGAGCAGGTCCAGCAGAAGCGCGGCAAGATCCGCAAGCGCCGCACCCATGAGGGGGAACGCAATATGTTCTCCGGCCTTCTGGTCTGCGCCGACTGCGGGCACAACTTGCACTTCCATTTCAATCAGGGCAACCCCGACATCAAGTATTTCAACTGCTCCAACTACAAGGGCAACCGTGGGACTTGCACTTCCACCCATTACGTCCGCGTGGACTTCCTGGAGCAGGTGGTGCTGGGCGAGATCCGGCGGTTGACCAAGTTTGCCAGTCAGTTTGAGGATGAGTTTGTGAAGGCCGTGATCGGCCATTCTCAGCAGGCAGAAGCCACCGACCGAAAGCTGAAGGAGAAGGAGCTGAAAGTCCTGCAAGCCCGCGATGAGGAGCTGGACAGCCTGTTTGAGCGGATCTATGAGGACAATGTTTCCGGCAAGCTCTCTGATGACCGCTTCGCCCGTATGTCGAGGCGGTACGAGGAGGAGCAAAAGGAACTGGCGGAGAAAATCAAGGCGCTCCGCGCCGAGATCGACAAGCAGAGCAGCCAGTCCATGACCACGGATATGTTCATCTCCCTGGTCCGCAAATACACCCGCGCCCACAAGCTGACGCCCCGGATGCTCAACGAGCTCATAGAGAAGATCGAAGTGTTCAACGCCGAGAAGATCGACGGGGTGTGGGAGCAGCGGCTCCGTATCCACTACAACTGCGTAAGGGTCATTGAGATCCCGGAACTGATCCCGCTGCCCGCCCCAGAGGTGTCCGCAAACACAAGAAAGGGCGTAGTCGTCAACTACGCCCCATCCACCATCGCCGGATGAAAACAAAAGAAAAAGACGAGTGTTCTTACAGCTTTTCAAATGCTATAAGAACACTCGCCATGGAAGGGACGGTTAAAATCGATATTTTTGAAAGACTAACTTCACATCAATATTCTACTATAATCTTTTTGCTCCTATAGTAGCTCTGGTCACCA
>JABLTR010008414.1_pt1 | contig 42529 bp, 33 predicted proteins | sample 7160071 | NCBI WGS metagenome assembly JABLTR01 (sample SAMN14651230, study PRJNA627086) | human gut metagenome | isolation source: feces | host: Homo sapiens | reverse complement strand
TCCAGAAGCAGCCGGAGGAAGATAAAGCAGGAGAGCGGTTGATAATAGGTAACTACTAAAGAAACTCGTTTACGGGCATCAAGCAGTAAGCTTTTTACAGCTGTAAGATCGTACCAACATGACGCGGCACGTGCCGCTGGTAATAAAGGGCTTTGTCCGCATAAGAAATACCCCCCGGCAATGACCGGAGGGTATTTGTTTTTCTTATTATTTAGGAAGGAAGTATTATTTAACAACTGTTATCTTGATATTTGTTGTCTTATCTAAATAATTGCCATCAGCATCTGCTGATTTAACGGTAATAGTACGTAATCCTTTCGAACCAATATTCATTGAATAAACCCATTCAATTGTATCGCCTTTTACTTCTTTTGAAACAAGTGCTTTTCCTAAATCTGCGCCGTATTCATTTTCAAAAGCTATATTGGAGCAGCCTTTACCGGTTACTACTGTAATATTAAAGTTTTGTCCGGTTAATACAATTCTTGAATCAGATTTAGCAGAAATAATATCAGCTGATGAATCTGGATCGACTGCCTGATCACCTGAGTTGATAATTACGTCAAATGTACCAATGCTTTCACCATTACCTAAAACAGTGATTGTACGCTGGCCTTTGCTTGCTATTTGTGTAATAAATGTCCATGTAGCAGTACCATTATCATTTGATACAACATCAATTAAAGATTTACCCATATCCAGACCGTATTCATTTACAAAACTTAAATCAATAATATTATCCGGAGCTGTTACAGTAACTGTAATAGGACTATTCTGAGCATATGACTGTTTATCAGTTGTTATTGAAATTTCTGGAACTGGAATATCTCCATCGCCAAGAGGAATAATCAATTCATTTGTGCTTACAATTTGCTTTTTATAGCTAATTTGAGCCCATATTTTCAGTGATTTAGCATCGCCGATATCAGAAGCAATTGTAAGTTTACCAGTATTATCAATAATACCAAGGCTTGTATCGCCGCTGAAATAGCTTATTTTAGCGCCATCAAGCTTAGTATCGCCGCCAACTGTAGAAACTGAAAGATTAATTTGTTCAGTATCGCCGGCCTTAAGGGATTGTTCACTGGATCTGCTGATTTCAGCTTTATCAATCTCAACGTTATTAAGATAAGGTTTATCTTGGGTTGGGATGACAAGTACTGTTACAGAATTTCTCATAAAAGTATAATTAAAGTCATCGCTTACATTAGTAACTGGTATTGTTACAGGAGCAACATTTTCACCGTTATTAAATGAGTTTTCATCTAAAATGCTTGCTGATGTAAGAATAGTTGCTGTAGCTTCAGAAGCTACTCCGTTAGCGCCGTTAAGTTTAATATTTGTATTGTAATCAGAATCAGATGTATTGACAACTTTAAGAATAACATCGCCTGTCATATTATCTCTTTGTGAAACATAATAGAGCGGGCAGTCAATTTCTTCATAATCTGTATAATCAAACATTAAATCGCCGTCAACATAACATTTAATATTATTTCCGTCTACAACAACTTTAATATTATAATCGCGGTTAGCTTCAAATCCGCCTGGAATAGATTGGGCAACTTCATATTTAACACCGTTTTTAGTCTTTTCTATATTGCTTCTTTCGTTATTCCAGCCGCCAAGATTAATCCAATAGAAATTATCGGAATCCTGTTGTCCTACCATGATAAGGAAACCTTCGCTGCCGCTATTCTTTCTTGCAGTAAATTCGTATGTATAATTTGACCAGTTAGGATCGCCTGTCCAAATACGGCAATCACCAAGGATAGCTGTCTGCTGAAGTTTTCCATCTGATACAGACCATGCTCCCGTACCGGTGGTCCATGCGCTCAGATCATCAAAATCATCTTCAAATAAAACAGTTCCGTCAATATTTGATGTTAATTTAACATTGCTATAGGTAATATTTGTATTCCAGGCTCCTAACCCAATTCTGCCTTTGATATCGGTATCAACCATACTGGAGCTGTCTGTAAAGGTTGTAGGAAGAACTACATCGCCTACATGTTCTCCAAATATTACCTGGTTATAATAAGACGGTGTGCCGTAAATTCTAGAGCTGTCAAAGAATGCTGCGTTAGCATTCCAGTTTTGATGATTAAGATTTGCAAAAAGTTCTGAATAAGAAGTCATTGTAACGATATCAGAATTACGTTCCATACCGGTCATAAATGCTGCTTCATCAAGCGCTGCTTTAAGATTTTGCAGGCCATGGTCGGTATTTGTTCCATATTCGCCTACATATACTTCATATTTATCAGAATATGAATCATATTTATACGCATTATCTACAAATAGATTAGGATTGCCATAGCTATAATAATGTTCATCAACTATATCAATATCACGGTCTGCAATATCCATATTTGCAATAATATTCATATAAGGATATTCTGCTTTAATAGCGTCATAGAAATCCTGATAACGTTCAGTATATAATGGAGCCTGCATATTTGCTTCATTGCCAATTTCAACATATTTCATATTAAAAGGTTCCGGATGGCCCATTTGCGCGCGAACTGCACCCCATTCAGTTGTAACATCGCCGTTAGCAAATTCAATAGCGTCTAAAACATCCTGAACCCAATATTGCCAGTCTTCATTATCGCCATGAGCGATACCTACGCCGCATACATAAAGCGGTTCGCAGTCGAGAAGCTCAGAAAGCTGTAAAAATTCATAATAACCAAGGTTATCTGTTACACGGTAATTCCAAAGGCTTGGATGTCCGGCTCTGTCTTCTTTATCGCCAAGAGTATTTTTCCAACGGAATGCATCGGCCATTGTAGCGCCTTCAACATAACAGCCGCCTGGGAAACGTAAGAAGGTTGGATTCATATCTTTAAGCATATCAACCATATCTACTCTGAATTTGCCTTCATATGTATTTTCTGGAATAAGAGATACGACATCAAGATATACTGAACCGGTACCGCCTGTGCAATAAAGAATAAATTCGCCTTGCGCTGCATCCTGATCGGCATAAAGTGTTAATTCATATTTCTGCCAATCAGAAGTAAGATTTTCTACTTTTACAGGCTGGGATATAACTTCGCCTGTAGGGGTGATAAGAGCTGCATTTACAGCGCCGGCAAAGTCATCGGTACGTGCAAAGAAGGAAAGATTATAAGCTTCGCCTTCTACAAATTCCATACCATTATAGCCGGCGTTATGAATACCGACATAACCATTCTCGCCAAGGCTTAATATATCAAGCTTAAGATGCTGGAATTGTACATCATTAAGATTATTAGTTTTGTTAAGGCTCATATTACCAGATGAACCGTCCGATTGAATGAGATCCCAATATGGAATAGAATTCATATCGTCATGGAAACAGGTATTACGGAGCAGTTCTGCATAAAGACCGCCGTCGCCGGCATTAGATAAATCTTCAAAGAAAAGCCCATACATAGTGGAACTCATTTCATTACTTGGATTATCTGCATCGACATTCATTGTATATACCGGATCGCTTTCGCCTTTAGGCTGTACGGTTACAGTATATGTTTTATCTTCAGAATATTCTCCATAAGTAAATGTACCTGTAATATTTACTGTTACAGCTTCGCTGCCTGCCTCAGGGCGATTAACAACGCCTACTCTTTTATTAGCCTCAATTGCTGGATTATCTGAAGCCCATGTAACATCGACTTTATCATTTACTATATCAGGTAAATAAAGGTTTTCATCTGTTGTTTCAGGCAAATCAACTAAGTCTATAGCATATTTTACCTGGAGCTCATCAGAATAATCGCCTTCGGACATTAATTGATTTATTTCATTTATTGAAAGCGCACGGTTATAAACTCTAAAATCTCTCATATTCATATTTGGATATGGATCAGCATCCCATAAAGATTTACCAATATAGAATTTATAATCGTCAGATGTTCTTGGATTATTTGTTGTATATTCTCTGCTTGCCCATCTTATGCCGTCAACCCATAATGTTGTTGTATTGCCTTTACGGGTGATAGTTGCATATTGCCATCTTGGAGCAGAATAACCTTCCGGCCAAAGTACGCTTGCCGGACAGCCAACCATAAAGCCTGGTACAGTACCATTCCTAGGCGGGTCTATTCCTTTTGCATCATCATTATCCATTTTAAAGAAATAGCTGTTAGCAGTCCACAGCATAACATTAGACTCGCTTGTGCCATAATCTATGATACGGGACCATACGCCTGCTGAATTTACTTTAATCCAAGTTGTAATAGTAAAATCACCAGGGACGTCTGCCATAACATCGGTCGGTACGTCTACATATTTTGCATCGCCCGGGCCGTTTTCTAAGTTTAATCCAACGCCTTGTCCATCAACTTGATCCCAGCCGGCGCCTCCCATAAGAGTGCCGTCAAAACCATTACCGGATGAATCTTTTGCAACCGTGCCGCTGGTTTCATCAAATTTATACCATACTTGTAATCCATCAGTAATTGTGCCTTCAGCTTGTGCTATTTGCATAAAGCCGCTTGAAACTGATATCGAGAATACAAGAAGGAAAGTCATAACCAAAGAAATAATTCTTTTTGATAATGTGTTTGATGTTAACATTTTAATACTCCTTTTCTCAATATTGATTAAATTGCTGACAAACTATATGCTTACAATATCTACCTCCTTCAAAGAATTCTTTTGGATAGATTTAAAAAAAATCGACTAGTTTGATTAATTAAACAATTACTAATGCATATCAAACTAAACGATTAATACCAGGATAAAAAATGATGAATATTATCTGATAGCATTCAAAAATACTATTAAAATCAAACAATATGTATAATAAAAAAATATGTATAAATACGTGCGTGACCGAGCACGTCAAAAAATAAAAAATAATTCTATATTTATGTTATACTAAATAAATACAATTGTCAAGAAGAATTTAGCATTTTTATACCTGGTTTTATTGATGGAATTAACGTGAAAATTAATCTCAAAAACTTATTTATAATTTGTTGAAGTTATTATGTTTCTAGATTTATAAAAACTATATAATTTAAAACTTTAAATATATATCTATGATTACTTCATAAAAAGATAGTTTTGTTTAATATTATCACTCATAAAATAATTATTATTAATGATAAAGGGAAATATAATTAAAAGAAATTGAGCAAAAATAAAAAAATAAAACTATTTTTAGAGGTGGTTATATGGAATTAGAACAAAGTATAATAAATAAATTTAAAAGTTATTTAATCGAAAATGAAAAGACAAGCACAACAATTGAAAAATATATAAGAGAAGTAAAAAGACTGCTTATTTTTCTAAATAATAGAGAGCCGACAAAATCTTTATTACTTGAATACCGTGAAATATTAAAACATCAGCATAAAGCGCAGACAGTAAACAGTAAGCTTTCAGCAATCAACAGTTTTTTATATTTTAGCGGATTTAATGACAGAAAAATAAGATTTTTAAAAGTACAAAGAAAAGCATTTATTGAGGCAAACCGTGAATTAACCGAGAGAGAATACCGGAATTTATTAATGCAGGCACAACGACAGGGTAATGACCGGCTTTATTATATTATGATGACAATATGCAGTACAGGAATTCGTATAAGCGAATTAAAATATATTACTGTAAATGCAATAAAATGCGGACAAACAGAAATATCTTTAAAAGGTAAAAACCGTACTATTATTCTTCCAAAAGAGTTAAGGCAAAAGCTTTTAATTTACTGTAAATCTAAAAATATACAAAATGGATATGTATTTCAAACAAAAAACGGTCTTGCATTAGATCGGTCTAATATTTGGCATGAAATGAAAAAATTATGCAAAACTACAAATATAGATCCAAACAAAGTATTTCCTCATAATTTAAGGCATTTATTTGCACGTGCATTTTATGCTGTTGAAAAAAATCTTGCTCATCTTGCAGATATTTTAGGACATTCATCAATTGAGACAACCAGGATTTATGTTGGTACAAGTATTTCTGAATATGAAAAAACATTGCGTAAAATGAAACTTATTATATAAAAAATAAAAAACCACAGAATCTACATTCTGTAGTTCATAGCTGATATAAATACATACTAGATCAGATATCTAAAGCTAGAAAAAACGACTTTTATAAGCTATTTTGAAATATTTACATGATATTTTGTAGAATTTATAGCTGTAAAAAGATATTTTTATATGAATATTGCACAGGATTTTGATGGCGTTTTAATGTGAAGTGCAATTTAAAATGTTGAACGGTATAAATTGTCGTATATGGGTCGTTTTTAATGCCGACGCATTTTGTTGACTTTAAATTTACTTGTGTATATAATTTCATATATAGAATATATTTGTACTACAGAATGTAGATTCCGTTGTATATAAAGTTGTCTATATGAGTATGGAGAAAAAGTATGAAAATCAAAGATGGATTTACTATAAGAAAGATTGCAAATTCATATATGGCTATTCCTATCGGTACAAGGACTAAAGATGTAAAAGGCATTGTAGCTTTAAGTGAAACTGGTGCCTTTATATGGAAACTTCTTGAAAATGATATATCCGAGGAACAGTTATCACAAAAATTAATGGAAGAATATGATGTATCTAAAGAAAGAGCAAGTGCAGATGTAGCATCTTTTCTGGAATGGTTAAAAGAACAGGAGTGGATAGATGAAACAACTGTCTGAAACAAGATGGATTGATTTTTCAGAACAGATGAAACGCGACTGTATGGAACAACATATTCCACAAGGTGCAACATTTGAATTAACTCCTTTATGTAATTTCAATTGTAAAATGTGTTACGTTCGCCTTACGCCGCAACAGATGAGTTGTAAGGGGAATCTAAAAACAGCTCAGGAATGGTTATCGCTCGGACGTCAAGCAATAAAAGCAGGAACTTTGTTTTTATTGTTGACAGGAGGGGAGCCCTTTTCTAGAAAAGATTTTTGTGAAATATATAAGGGTTTATGTGAAATGGGCTTTCTTATTACAATCTATTCTAATGGATATCTTATAACAGATGAAATAATAGAATGGCTAAAAGAAAGACCTCATATTAAACTTAGAATAACGCTTTATGGTATGTCTGATGAAACATATAAAAATGTATGTGGAGTCAGCGATGGCTTTACAGTTGTACGCAGCAATATTCAGAAATTGTGTCGAGCGGGCATTTCAGTTTCTTTAGTTATGACAGTTATTAAAGATAATGCTCATGATTTAGATGCTGCCAGAGCTTGGGCAAAAGAAATGGATATTGCATTTAGATATACGAGAGAGATTGTAAAACCAGTTCGCGGCGCTGAAAGCGATGCTGAGCAAGTACGTTTTATAATGGGCAGTCTTTCAGAAAAACCTGATAAAGATATTCAAAGGGTAAAAGCTCTTTATCCACATGCATCTAATAATGCGATGGATATATGCGGAAGTAAGAATAGGTGCTTTTGGGTTAGTTGGAATGGTCATATGAGCATGTGCTCACTGATAGGTTCTATTTATGAGCAGCCTTTTAAAGATGGGTTTATTTCTGCATGGAATAAGCTGTGTGAACGCATGAGTAAATTAAAAAAGCCGGAAAAATGTATAGATTGTAAATATCAGAAATTTTGTACAGTATGTCCGGGCATATTAGAAGCGGAAACAGGAGATCCGGAACTATTGGACGAAACTATTTGCGCTAAAGCAAAAGCCCGGTATCATATATATTCTATAGATGAGACATGAAAGGAAGATAAACAATGAAAAAAACTTATATAAAGCCAACAGCTAAACTTTTTGATATTAGCCTTGAAGAAAAAATCGCAGCAGGCTGTTATGGCGGAGTTATATATGATTTTGCTGAAGCGGGATGTACAGAACAGGTGCGCGGCTATGATGGTTCTTGTACAGCAATTGGTGAATTAGAACAGGGCAGCTAATTAATATTATGTTGTCTATATGCGATTTTCCAATTGAAATATCTGGGGCGGACAATGAAGTTATATCAAATTATGATAAATTGTTCGCCTTATTTAAATCTAGTATTTTGCCTGAAAATACAAAATATTTGCTCAAAATTGAAGTTGAGAAAAAAGATGAGATAAAAATACCTGATTGTGATTATGAACTCTTGCCGTTTTGCTTTTGTCAAGCTGATGAAGAATTAAAGGTTTGGAATCGTTATTCTACAACCGGTTATGTACAATTAATAAAACCCTGGAATAAAGCAAAAATTTTTGAAACGTCTCAAACAACAGATATTTTACGCTTAAATTTGTTTCAAATGGCTTTTTCATCATTTTTATACCTTAATAAAGGTGTATTTATGCATGGAGCAGTAGTTTCTTATAAAGATTACGGTATTATATTTACTGCATCTCCAGGAGGAGGAAAATCAACTCAGGCTCAGCTTTGGCAAAAATTATACCAGGCTCAAATATTAAACGGAGATAAAGCTATGATCCGTTTAAAAGACGGCTGTTGTATGGTATATGGATCTCCTTGGTCTGGATCATCAAAATATAAACAAAATAAAGGCGTGCCATTAAAGGCTATTATATCCCTTCAAAAAGGAGATAATAATGAAATTTTCCGTGTTGCAAATCATCAAATATTACAGGAAATTGGCACGCATATTTATTATCCCTATTGGGATAAAGAATTGCTAAATATAAGCATGGATACGCTGAATGAAATATTACAGAATGTACCAGTTTATATATTAAAATGCACGCCGGATGAAAGAGCGGTAAATTTAACTAAATATACAATATTTAAAGAGTGATGGGAATAAGTATGGGTAATGATTTAAAGAATATGAGTAAAAATGCCTTTGATGAATTTTGGTCACAGGTGGCTATAGATGAGGAATATGCCATATTGGTAACAGGAAATAGTATGTATCCTTTTCTATACCATAATAAATCTATTGTATATGTAGTGAAGAAACTGCACTATAATTTAAAAAAAGGCGACATTATTCTATTTCAAAGGAATGATGGCGCTTTTGTTTTACATAGAGTTATAAAAATATGTTCACAAAAATTCCTATATGTTAACGGTGATGCTCAAAGCTGGAAAGAAGAAATAAATACAGATCAGATACGTGCACAGGTGATAAAGATCCGCCGGACAAATAACATATTTTCAGTAAATAACTTAAAATATCGTATATGCGTAAAAGTTTGGATGATATTATTTCCAATCCGGCCGTTTCTTTTTAAATGCAGGGCAAAATATATCAGAGAAAGGGAGCGCCTATGGGGCGAAAAGTTAAAAGAATAATAAAAAATTATAATATAAATTGGCATAATATACATTGGATGTATCAAATATCCGCTCCATATAGAAAATCAATATTAGGACTTATTTTATTAAAATGTATAATGGTTGCTATTGGTATAGCCATGGCAGCGGTTAATAAATATATAGTTGATTTAGCCAGTTCTTCCCTTGATATGACAGGAAATATCATACTAGCGGTATTTTTAACAGCGCTATCTTTAATCGGAGGTATTTTGCTTGGCGTATGGTCGGTTAAGCTTACCGAACAATATTCCTATCATATACGAAATCAAATGTATCAGCATATTTTACGCAGCACATGGAAATCGCGTGTTAGTCAGCATAGTGAAGAATTGTTATCACGTTTGACAAGCGATGTCAATATGGTAACCAGCGGGATTGTAAATGTATCAATTGCTATAGTGTCGACCATTGTTCAGCTTATTATGGCCTTTTTCTTATTATGGCATTATGATTGGACATTAGCTTTATTTGCACTGATTACAGGTCCAGTTGCAGCAATAGTAAGTATATATTTTGGACGTAAGCTAAAAAAGGTACAGAAAAATCTGCAACAGACAGAAGCTGATTACCGGGTTTATTTACAAGAACAAATTAGCAATGCTGATGTAATAAAAGCATTTGAAAAAGAAGCTGAAAGTATAAATAAATTAGATGAGCTTCAAAAAAAGCGTATGTATTGGGTTGAACAAAAAAATAAATGGAAAGTACTTATGGGTACAGGTATCAGTTTTGTATTTTCCGGTACATATTTATTTGCCTTTATAACTGCTGCATTAAAAATAGCAGCAGGTGTTATCACATATGGCACAATGACAGCATTTTTATCATTAGTAAATCAAATACAAACGCCTATATACACATTATCCAGCTTATTGCCGCAAATAGTAGGGGTATTGGCGTCTGCCGGGCGTATAATGGAAATTTCCGATATGCCTCTAGAAAAAGATTTTAAATTAGAAAATCAATATGTAAATATTGCTAAAAAAGCAGGTATACAGGCTAAGGATATCAGTTTTTCATATGATGGAAAACGTGAAATATTATCAAAATTATCATTTAATATAACTCCAGGCCAGTTAGCGGTTATTACTGGGCCTTCAGGAATTGGAAAGACTACTTTAATTAGAATATTACTAGGATTTTTAAATTGTGATAGCGGAGAACTTGCTTATATTAATGAAAACGGAGAAAAAATTATATGTTCAGCTAACACAAGAAAATATATAAGCTATGTACCGCAGGGCAATACATTATTTAGCGGAACTATAGCTGATAATTTAAAAATGGGTTATTCAAAGGCAACGTTAGAACAAATGCAGCAGGCATTAAAAATTGCATGCGCATGGGAATTTGTAGAAAAACTGCCGTCAGGTATAGATACAGTTATAGGAGAAAAGGCAAATGGATTATCGGAAGGACAGGCACAAAGAATAGCAATAGCAAGAGCTGTTATACGTCCGGCGCCGATATTAATTTTAGATGAAGCTACATCAGCTTTAGATGAAAATACAGAAAGAAATATATTAGATAACTTACATAATATAAAAAATGGACAAACATGTTTTGTTGTAAGCCATCGAAATATGATTAAGGAATATGCTGATCAGGTGATTGATCTTAAATAGGAGGATGGTAATTTGTGAAAGAGTATTTAAAGCAGCTGCCTTATAAATTAAAAAAGTATAAAAGCAATGGGTTCTTTTTATTCTCTGATATTTTAGTACAGTATATATGTGGAATTATTATGTTTGCTGTTATGCAGTATCAATTTTCTGATATAGCTAACATATTCAATATACAGCATATGTTTATTTGTTTATCAGTATTGGCGTTGTGTACAATATTTTTCTATATATTATTTCGCATGTATGGAAAGTTGTGGAGATATGCAAAAGGAAAAGAATATTTATTATTATTTTTACAGTCTGCATGCAGCTATACAATGTATTTTTTAATTGGTATATTCTTTAAATGGTTGCGTATACCTCTTGTACTTTTGTTAGGAATAAGTTCACTATCTATAGTTTTTATGTTGTTAATAAGATTTTCAATGGAAATATGCTATAAACGGACTGTATCTCAAAGCAAACAGGATAAAACATATGTAGCGATAGTTGGAGCAGGAGACGGTGGAAACACATTATTGGATGAAATGCAAAGAAATCCTGAAAGCCCATATATACCATATTGCTTTTTTGATGATGATCCGGATAAAATAGGTAAATTTATCAGAAATGTTGAAGTGAAGGGAAGTATAAATCAGCTCCCTAAAATATTATCGGATACGCCTGTTGGAGAAGTTATTATTGCTATACCATCGCTTAATAATAAACGTAGAAAAGAAATCGTCGATATATGTATGACGGCACATATGCGGGTGAAATTATTGCCTAGTATGCTCAATTTGATTGAAGACGGTAATCTTAGCCGGCAAATGAGGGAAGTACAAATTGAAGATTTATTAGGACGCGAACCAATTAAATTAAATAATAGCTGCGTAAATAATATGTTAAAAGGACAAGTTGTAATGGTAACAGGCGGAGGAGGTTCTATTGGATCTGAATTATCCCGCCAAATTGCTGCATGTAATCCAAAACAACTGATAATTTTAGATATTTATGAAAATAATGCTTATTATTTACAACAAGAACTAAAACAAAAATATGGCAGAAAATTAAATTTAAAAATAGAAATAGCATCTGTAAGGGATGACCAACGCATGAATGAGCTTATTAGATTTTACCGTCCTGATTATATTTATCATGCAGCGGCGCATAAGCATGTGCCGTTAATGGAGGATTGTCCTGGCGAAGCAATTAAAAATAACGTATTTGGTACATATAATACAGCTATAGCAGCCCGATGTTGGGGAGTAAAAAAATTTGTATTAATTTCAACAGATAAAGCAGTTAATCCAACAAATGTTATGGGTGCGACTAAAAGATTATGCGAACTTATTGTACAAAGTCTTAATAAACCTGGGAGTACAGAATTTTGCGCTGTTCGTTTTGGCAATGTATTAGGTTCAAACGGTTCGGTTATACCTCATTTTCAGCATCAAATATCAATAGGAGGACCGGTAACAATAACAGATAAGCGGATAATACGTTATTTTATGAGTATACCGGAAGCAGCACAGCTTGTACTTCAAGCAGGAGCTATTGCAAAAACAGGAGAAGTATTTGTGCTTGATATGGGCGAACCGGTAAAAATCCTGAGTTTAGCTGAAAAACTTATTTGTTTATCAGGTTATCAGCCTTATATTGATATCCCAATTGTGGAAATAGGATTACGGCCAGGTGAAAAATTATATGAAGAATTACTTGTCCAAAAAGATATAATGACAAAAACAGAAAACAGCAAAATATTTATAGATCATCAGCCGTATATTTCTGAATCATACATAATGGAAATATTGCAATCTTTATCTAATGCTTTAAAAACAGGCCGAGATGAAGATATAATTGCATCTTTGCGAAAAGCTGTGCCAACATTCTGTCAAGCTGATGAAGTTAATAAGAAACATTTTGAACATAAAAATACTGATAATGAGAATAAACGACATAAGATATCGCTTCAATCAGCTATATAAAGCTTATATATATTTATATTTTACATATACAAAGAAGGTTTATATATTACAGATCAAAAAATCGTATTATAAAACTAATCTATATTAAACAACTGAAAACACAAAAGTACCGTTTAAGTGGGGCGCCTGCGCAGCGCATCTTTTAGATGCGCTAAAAGCAAAATAATATAAAAATACGCATACCTGAGTTAATAAAGGAAAACAGAGATTTTTTAATAAGCAGTGCTTAATATGGAAAATTATTTTGCATTGCGCCGCCATATTTTATATGGCGGTACGCAGGCGCCCCTTTTTCAAGAGAACTTGACCGTACATGATTAAATAAAGTATGTTTAGATTCATGCTTATTTATGTAGATTATACGATATGGACAAATATTGGTTTTTATTATTATAAAATAAAAGATTACATAACAAAGAGGATATTTACAATGAAAATATATTTATCTCCTCCTAATATGGGAGGAACAGAAATAAAATATATAAATAGAGCGTTTGATACAAATTGGATAGCGCCCAATGGACCTGAGCTTAATGCTTTTGAAAAAGCTGTTTGTGAATATATTAATATGGATAATGCATTAGCGGTATCGTCAGGTACAGCTGCCATTCATTTAGCATTAAGATGGTTGGGAATAAAACAAGGCGATTATTTATTTTGCTCTGATTTTACATTTATAGGTTCCTGTGAGGCTGTCTTATATGAAAAAGCTACCCCTATTTTTATAGACAGCGAACCGGATACATGGAATATGTCGCCGGTTGCATTGGAAAAAGCTTTTATTTGGGCAAAAAAAGAAAATAAACTGCCAAAAGCGGTTATTATTGTTGATCTTTATGGAGAAAGCGCTGATTGGGATGCACTAATACCAATTTGTAAAAAATACGGCGTACCTATATTAGAAGATGCAGCCGAAGCAATAGGAGCTACATATAAAGGGAAAAAATGCGGATCATTTGGCGATATTTCTATTTTTAGCTTTAATGGAAATAAGCTTATAACGACTTCAGGCGGCGGGATGGTTTTATCAAATAATAAAGCGGCGATTGATAAAATGCGTTTTTGGTCAACTCAGGCTAGAGAAAACTTTATACATTATGAACATTGTGAATACGGATATAATTATAGGCTGTCCAATATCTGTGCGGCAATAGGTTTAGGTCAAATGGAATTTTTGCAAACAAAACTTGATATACGCAGTAAAATACATAAAAAATATGTAAAAGACTGTGAAGATTTGCCGGTAAATATAAAAGAAGCTTCAGAAAAAGGCAAGTCAAATTATTGGCTAAATTTGCTTATGCTTAATGATAAAATAATCACTCCAGAACAGCTTGTTACATATCTGCAGCAAAAGGAAATAGAAGCTAGGCCTGTATGGAAGCCTATGCATATGCAGCCTTTATTTAAAGATGCAATATCATTTTCACATTATGATAAAGAATTTTTGGATGAAATATTATTCTATAAGGCTGTATGTTTGCCAAGCGGAGATGGTATGAGCAATGAGCAACAACAGCAAGTTATTAATGAAATAAGAAAAGCTATTAAAATTTATACTGATAATAAAAATGAGGTGAATAAAACATATGCTGTATAAATGGTATATAAAACGCTTATTAGATATTTTTTTATCAGTTATAGCTTTAATTGTATTAGCAATACCAATGTTAATAGTTGCATTGCTTGTAAGGATAAAATTAGATTCTCCTGTTTTATTTAAGCAAAAAAGAATTGGTAAAAATGAAAAAGAATTTATGCTTTTAAAATTCCGGACAATGCTTGAATTACGGGATGAAAATGGAGTTTATCTTCCTGATACAGAACGCATAACAAAGTTTGGAAAATTTTTGCGTAAGACATCTATTGATGAATTACCTAGTTTAATTAATATTATAAAAGGCGATATGAGTATAATTGGACCGCGTCCTTTACCTGCAAGATATTTAAACCGTTATAATGAACGGCAGCATCGCAGGCATGAGGTACGGCCAGGATTATCCAGCCCATCTGTAGTACAGGGACGAAATTTATTAAGATGGGAAGATCAATTTGAACAGGATGTTCAATATGTGGAAGGGATAAACTTTTGGATGGACTTAAAAAGTATATTTAAAACTGTAAGTATTGTATTTTCCGGTAAAGGAGCAACTTCTGATGATGGAGATGCACGCTGTGAATTTATTGGTATAGCAGATATAAATGATCTAAAAGATCCAGAAAATAATTATATGAAAATAAATAGTTGAAATATAATGAAAAAATTACTAAGAAAGGCGCGATACTATTGCATAAATAACGCTGTTTTTAGCTAATTTGTGTGGATGTTTTGTATCGAACATTTAATATGAAAAAAATGATAATTATTGGCGCCGGTGGATTTGGACGCGAATTATTACAATGGATAAAGGATATAAATGCAATAAAACCAACATGGGATATCTCTGGTTTTATAGATGATAATCTTAATGCGCTTGATAACATTGAATGCGATTATAAAATTATTGGAACAATATCAGATTGGCAGCCCAAAAAGGATGAAGAATTTGCTTTAGCATTAGGTGTGCCTGAAATAAAAGAGAAAATATCAAAAATGATGAAACAACGCGGTGCTAGATTTCCAGCTATTATACATCCAACCGCTATTGTTACTCCATTCAGTACATATGGAGAAGGGCTTGTAATGTTTCCTTATTCAAAATTATCTGTAAATTCTTGCGTTGGAGATTTTGTAACGATATTATCATCTGGTGTAGGACATGATGTACAGATTGGTGATTATACGACAATAAGCGGAATGTGCAGCATATTAAGAAATGTAACTATTGGCAAACGGGTATTTCTTGCCGCAGGCGTATCATTAGCTCAGGATGTTATCATAGGCGACGATGCATATATAGGTTTAGGAAGCGTTGTATTAAAAGATATAAAACAAAGCGTACGTGTATTTGGTAATCCAGCACGTATTATGCCAAAGTAAAAAGATTTTTTAGCAGGATTATTTAGCAACAGCTATATTGTCCTAAATTAAACAATATATAAAAATAAAAGTAAAAATATGCAATTAGTATTAAAGAAAACATTTAAGGTTACGATACCGTAAAAAAGGGGGCGCCTGCGTGCAACCATATGAAATATGGTTGCCAAATGCAAAATAATTTGCTAAATAAAAGAAACTGAGTATTTAAGTGAATATTAGTTTATCTTTATAACTCAGCCTGAATATTTAAAAAATTATTTTGCGTAAAGCGCATCCAAATGATGCGCTGCGCAGGCGCCCCCCTAAACGGTACTTTTTACATTATCAGTTGCTTTTTTATTTTAGTTTTATTTAATTTTTCATTTTGAGTGATTTAAATTATCTTAGACAAGTTTATAAAAGATTATTTTTTTGAAAGGAAATATATCAATATGCCTCGGTTGACAGATTTATTTTATAATAGTGCGAACAAATATCCTGAAAAACAAGCTATTTGGTGCGATGGAAATAGTATGACTTATGCTCAATTGTCAACTTTAGTCAGCCAATGTGCTAATTATCTTTCACAAAATGGCGTTAAATATAAAGATCATATCGGAATACCAATGAATAATAGTATAGAATCTGTTGTTTTAATTTTAGCTGCAGCTGAGATTGGTGCAGGTTTAGTTCCTATTAATCCTAGCCTGCCATATTCTGCTATTGAGACGGCATTTAAATCCGGTAATGTAAAACATATTATTGCACGCAAATCATTTTATAAACAGGTAGAAAAAGCAAACGGAAATTTACCAAACGGTTTAAAGCTATGCCTTGATGGAGAATTTAAAGATATATTGCCTTTTTTTGATATCAATACAGCGCCGGTAAGTCGAATGCAAAACGAACGTATTACGGGAGACGAGACTTTATTTTTAACTATGACGTCAGGGTCAACAGGCCAGCCTAAACCTATAAATCTAACGCAAAATAATAAATATGAACGTGCAATGGCACATATAAAATTATATGATATTACAGAAAACGACCGTATTTTAGCAGCAACACCGTTATATCATTCGCTTGCAGAGCGATTGGTATTGCTTCCGTTATTAATAGGCGCAACATCCATATTACTTCCAAGATTTACTCCTTCCATATGGCTTAACTGCGTATATGAACAAAAAGTCACTTTTACTATTGCAGTTACTGCTCAATTAAGCCAGATAGCCCAGCTTTTATCCAGCCCATTTGTACCTGATATCAGCAGCCTTAGAAGTATAGTATCTTCATCAGCGCTGTTGGAGCCGTATGTAAGAATGGAGCTTATTGATAAACTAAAGTGTGATTTTCATGAAATGTATGGCACATCGGAAACATCAACAGCGACAAGTATAAATTTCAGAGAATCAATTAATAAGCAAAAATCAGTTGGACGGGCTATACCTCAAGCAGATATACGAATAATCCGAGAGGATGAAAGTATAGCCAAAACAAATGAAATTGGTGAAATTGTATGTAAAACAAAATTGATGTTTGACGGGTATTATAATATGCCCGAATTAACTCAATCAGCTTTTGCAGACGGATATTTTAAAACTGGCGATTTAGGTTATTTAGATGAAGACGGCTATTTATATTTCTGCGGAAGGAAAAAAGAGCTTATTATAACAGGCGGAATAAACGTTTATCCTCAGGATATAGAACAATGTGTACAACAAATACAGGGTATTGATGAGTGCGCAGCTTTTTCTTATCCAGACGACCGGCTTGGAGAGGTTGTAGCTTTAGCGGTAGTGCTTTCACAAGGGGCGGATACTACAAAACGTATGATACAAACTCATTGCGCTAGAAATCTAGCAGATTTTCAGCAGCCTCATCATATTTTTATATTGCAATCGCTTCCTAAAAATGCAATGGGTAAACTTATGAAATTAAAAATTATTGAACAAGTAAGAGCAAATGAAATAAAAGAAAGATAATAAGGAGACAAAAATGAATATAGAAGAATTTATTGTAGATTATTTGCAAAGGGAATATACCATCTCTCAGGATGTAGATATAAAGAAACTTAATTTTGTCGATGAAGCATATATAGATTCTTTAGGTATGATAAATTTTATTGTAGAACTGGAAGATAATTTTGATATTACATTTACAGATGAAGAAATTGTAAGCGATGAATTTAAAGTTGTTGGAACATTAACAGAACTTATCGAAAAGAAATTGGAGAATAAATAATGAAACTTCCAAAGTTAACTGGTACGCTGTCAAATAAAATAAAAACGCAGATAAAAATAAATAATATTGCTGTTGGCAGGGATTTTTTAATGATAGCCGGGCCATGCAGCGTAGAATCAGAAGAACAGATTTTATCTGCTGCAAAAGCGGTTAAGGCGGCGGGAGCTAATATGCTTCGAGGAGGCGCATACAAGCCAAGATCTTCGCCATATTCATTTCAGGGCCTTGGAAGATATGGTTTAGAATATTTAAAAAAAGCAGGACAAACTGTTGATCTTCCTATTATTACTGAAGTTATTGATACAAGAGATGTGTATTTAGTCAGCGAATATGCTGATGTATTGCAGATCGGCGCGCGTAATATGCAAAATTTTTCTCTTTTAGTTGAAGTAGGAAAGACTAAAAAACCGGTTTTATTAAAAAGAGGATTATATGCAACAATTGAAGAATGGCTCAATTGTGCTGAATATATTTTAAAAGAAGGCAATCCGAATGTTATCCTTTGTGAAAGAGGAATACGTACAATTGAAACATATACGCGAAATACATTAGATTTAAGCGCAGTAGCAGCAGTAAAACGTATGACCCATTTACCTGTTATAGTAGATCCATCTCATGCAACAGGACGGGTAGATTTAATTGATGATATGAGTTTAGCTGCTATTATGGCGGGATGCGACGGATTGGAAATTGAAGTACATCCTTGTCCGGGCAAAGCGTTAAGCGATGCTGATCAGCAACTAAATCCAGAACAATTTACAAAATTAATGCGCCGTATTAATCTTACGCTTGAATTGCGTAATTTACTTAATGATAGTGATATATGCCAGGCATAAATTTAAAAGGAGACTATTACATAATGAGAATTCTTGTATATGGATGTGCCGGCCATCTTTATGGCGGCATTGAAAGCTTTCTTTTAAATATGAATGAGCATATGAGTAAAGATTGTATATTCGATTATATCATTGTTGGAAATAAATGTTTACATAGCGACAGAATACAAAAAAGGGGCGGGAATATTTTCTATATCCAAAGCCCTAAGAAAAATCCGTTTAAGCATATATCTATGCTGTGGAAAATATTAAAAAATCAAAGAAAACAAACTGATATATTATATTTTAATCTTTATTCAGACGCATATATTTTACCTATTTGGATGGCAAAATTATGCGGTTATAAAGTGGTTTTGCATGCGCATAACAACGGATTGCAAAGCAAAGGAAGATTATATTCGCTGCTGCATAATATTGGAAAAAACTTATTAAAAATAGGCAAATATATCAGATGGACTAATTCGGTTATATCTGCAAAATATATGTTTGGGGAAAAGATTAAGGCTGAAATTATTTATAATGCTATTGTTCCGGAAGAATTTCGATTTAATAAAAATATACGGCAAAATATTAGAAAAGAATTAGATTGTGCCAACAATTATGTAATTGGATTTGCTGGAAGATTAGAAAGCCAGAAAAATCCGATATTTTTATTGAATATATTTTATGAATTGCAGAAAAACAGGCCGGATGTTATTCTTTGGGTTGCAGGAGAGGGAAGCGCTGAAGAGCAAATGAAACAAAAAATAAACATGCTTAACATAGAAAATAAAGTAAAATTTTTAGGGCACCGCAATGATATCAACCAACTTATGCAGGGGATGGACTTATTTATTCTACCATCATTATTTGAAGGCTTAGGAATTGTTTTGATTGAGGCACAAGCTGCTGGGCTTAATTGTATAGCGTCCAATACGGTTGCTATGGAAACTAAAATTACGGAAAATATAGAATATATTTCTTTAAATGAAAGCGCTAAAGCTTGGGCAGGACATTGTATAAAGCCAGAAATAGGCATGGAGAAACGATTAAAGGCAAATGATAAAATACAAAAATCTGCTTTTAATATAAAAAATGAAGCTGCAAGAATGGAACAGCTTTTTTATCTTATAAATAAAGAACAGGAGTAAATCCTATTGAAACAATATGTACTTAAACAACCATATAATCTTTATATAACGTTAAAGGATGTATATTCTGTTATTATAGCTTTATTGCCGGTTATTATGATATATAATGTGCCGATTGTTAATAAAGGTTTATCTACAATACTTCTTGGGGTTTTGTTGCCATATGCGCTTTATTGCATAATAAAACCGCCGTTGGCAAAGCTTTGGATATTAATACCATTTATTATTTTTATGATTTATATAATATTCCGGAGCAGGGGTGATTTAACCAATATTTTCTTAATGTCTGTTGTATGTATACATGCATTAGGAGCAGCTAATAACTCAATTAATATATCTTTATTAAGAAAAACAATTGAAATTGCAGCAATAATAGCATCGGCTTTAGTTATTATACAAACAATTTTATATTATTTATTTGGAGCAGAAGTTGAATTTATAATAAAACCGTTGGTATTACAGGATATGCAGTATTATTTTTATAAAGAAAGCGGGACGCTTTACAGGCCATGCGCATTTTTTATGGAACCATCACATTTTGTACAATTTTCAGCAGTTGCTTTAATATCAACGCTTTTTCCAGAAAACCAAGGAGCAAAAATAAAATTAATAAAAGCCGCATTTATTGCTTTAGGTAGTATGCTTACTACATCAGGTATGGGAATCATGATGTGTTTAGGTATATTATTATGGTATTTTTTAAATTGTGCATTAAATAATTTACGTAAGAATTTTGCAATAGGAATGACTGTATTATTAGGCGGAATAATCTTTTTAGCAGTAGTATTTATATTTTTAATGCAGTTTGATTTCTTTAATTTAGCTATACAAAGGATATTTGGAGAAGTAGATGGTTATAACGCTATTTGGGGAAGAACATTATTTTGGGATAGTACAATAGGTCAAATGCCTAGTGCAGACCGTATAATGGGTTATGGTTCAGTATCATTGCCGGATAATTATATGACTGGATTAATGGAACTAATTTATTGTTATGGATATATAGGCTGTGTATTATTAGTTTTAGCCTTTATGGCGTTATTTTTTAGCGCGCATAAAAAATGGTATCCTAAAATTCTCTGTTTAATATATTTAGGTTTATTATTAATTGCAAATCTATTTTCTTTTATTATATTGTCATTTTGGTTTAGCAATATTATCGCTTCAGTTTATGATAAAGATACAGATATTACTATGAAAAAAGAACATAAGATAAAAAAGGTGAAAAAATGGAAATTAATCAGATAAATAAAAATACCGATGGTAAAAAAATCGGCATTTTTACATTTTATCGTTATAATTACGGGGCTTTTTTACAAGCTTATGCATTAAGGCAATATCTCGAAAATTTAGGTTATAACGCTCAACTGGTATATTTTGATTATTCAATATGTGGTATTCCATCAATAAATACACATAATCTGTATTCTTTTGCAAAAACTTTTGCAGTTTCCATGCTAAGATACCATAAACGAAAAGAAAAATATAAATGTTTTGCCAATAGTGTCCAAAAGGAATTAAAAGAATCACAACGTTATAAAAGTATTAAACAATTAAGTGAAAATCTTAATTATGATATTCTGTTGACTGGAAGCGATCAGGTATTTAATCCTAATTTAGCTCCAAAAGGATATTATGTACGAATGTTAGATTTTCCTACATCAAAAGGTATTAAAAAAGCATCCTATGCTGCCAGTATAGGATTGGATAAATATCCGGAAAAATATAAAGAAGATTTTCGCCGGTGTTTATCATCATTTGATGCAGTATCAGTTAGGGAAATACAGGCTGAACAAATTATTAAGCAATATACTGATAAAAAGATTTTACAGCATATTGATCCGACATTTTTATTAAATAAAGAACAGTGGGAAACATTTTCTCAAGATTTGCCTGAAAATATAAACGAACCGTTTATTTTTGTACATATATTAAAACGCCAACCGGAATTAATAGAATTTGCAGAAAATCTTTCAGATAAATTAGGCTGTAAAGTATTAATGTCCGATCAAAGAGATGTATTTAAAAATGCAATAAAGCTTGATAAGCCTCTTTCACCGGAGCAGTTTATACGCGCTATTATGTCTGCTCAATATGTAGTGACAAATTCTTTTCATGGGATGGTTTTATCTATTAATTTAAAACAAAGAGCGCGTATTTTTATACCAGAAACCGCACCGGCTAGGATTACGGATATATTAGATAATTTTAAATTAAATCGTCTTTGTCAGGATGAACTTCTTTCTTTAGAAGAAATAAAATCTTTATATTCTTATGCAAATAAAAAAATAAATGAAGGAAGGTTATCTGCGAGAAAGTATTTGCTTTCTCTAAGTGAATTATGATAAAAAATCAATCTAAATTAACTGCTATGTTTATTTCATATGCAGCCACAGGGATGACTATGGTTGCAAATATTATTTTAAAGCCTTTTTATATCGCACATTTCGGATTGGATGGTTATGGACTGTATACTTATATATATGCTATTGCTCAATATGCAATTGTTATGGATTTGGGTATTAGTACAGTTATGACTAAATATATTACAGAATATAGAAGCAAAAAGGATAAAATAGGTGAAAAGAATTTTGCATTTCATTGTTTATTAATTGTAATAGGCGCTGTAACTATACTCTCAATTATGGGTGTAATTATATATAATTTAATGCCGGGAATTTTGTCTAATCGTCCGGCTGAAAGCATAGCATTAGGCATGAAAATGGTTCGCTGGATGTTTTTACAGATAGCTGTTGTATTATTCCAGCACTATTTTGATGGTATAATGCTTGCTTATGAACGATTTAAAGTGGTAAAAGGAATAGCTCTTTTACGTACTGTTTTACGATTTGGGTTAACTTTAGGCCTGATTTTAGGCGGCAATGATGTTGTATCAATTGCTATAGGCGATGCAATAGCTACTATTATATGTGTAATTGTAAGCGCTATATATGTATTTTTTAATATTAAATTCCGTATGCGATGGTATAGCTGGGAATTTAAAGTTATGCGTCAAGCCGGAATATTAATGGCGGCATTGCTATTGCAATCGGTTACAACCTATTTTAATAATTCTGTAGGCAAAATACTATTAGGTGCAATGGTAAATGACAGTGCAGTAGCAATATTTGATATTGCTATGACATTTATAATGGTTCTAACTGAACTGCCTGTTATTACTAACAGTGTATTTTTACCATCAGTAACTAAATTGGTAGTTAATAATGCTGATGGACATAGATTAACTGATGAAGTAATTAAAGTTGGGCGCTATCAGATGCTTATTTGTTCATTAATATTTGGGGGATTTTTATTATTTGGACAGCATTTTCTTAAATTATGGACAGGCGAAAATACATTAGTAGCATGGTTTGTTGCATTAATTATGATGATCCCAACAGCTATACCGCTTATTCAGCAAATATGTTTATCTATTTTAACAGCTAAGGATAAAAGAATATTCCGGTCGTTAATATTAATAGGCTGTACAGGCTTGAATTTTGGAATATCAATTGTTTTAATACCTTATTTAGGGATATTCGGTGTAGCGATTGGTACAGCATTATCATTAATTATCGGAAATATTATCATTATGAATATATATTATAAAAAGAAAATTAAAATAGAAATTGGCCGTATGTTTCGTGAAATTATGAAGGGGATACTTCCATGTTTTATAATTACAACGATGGCATGTTCATTTTTATTATTAATCCCACTGCAAGGATATGTTTGGTTATTTACTGAAGCTATAATATTTTGTATTGTATTTGCAGCATTATTATATTTTTTCGGTTTAAATTCATATGAAAAAGCACGTGTAGATCATATATTAAAAAGGAGAAATATAAGTGAATATAATTCATAGTAATGTTGTGAATGTGCATTCTGCGTCCAATTGTGTTCTAATAATGCATAAAGCTATATTGTCCTAAATTAAACAATATATAAAAATATTAAAGAAAACATTTAAAGTTACGATACCGTAAAAGGGGGGCGCCTGCGTGCAACCATATGAAATATGGTTGCCAAATGCAAAATAATTTGTTAAATAAAAGTAACTGAGTATTTAATATAATACTAGTTTTCCTTATTAACTCAGCCTGAGTATTAAAAAAATTATTTTGCGTAAAGCGCATCCAAAGGATGCGCTGCGCAGGCGCCCCTCATGAACGGTACTTTTACATTATATATTGCTTTTTATACTGGATTTATTATTTATAATTTTAGTTTTGAGTGATTTAAATTATCTTAGAAAATGCAATTAAAATGCGCGAAGATAACCATGGCTTATATATACATATATTATGAAGAACATTTTCAAGGGATGTAAACGCTGTTTAATAGAGAACTGGCAGTTTAAAGCAATTATTAAAAAAGTGAATATTCAAATGTATATGCAGCTAAACATATTTCAAATACGTTAAGAAAAAACAGCGCATCAGGCGGAGCATTTACAGCATTGTCGGATACAATATTAAAATCAGGTGGAATAATTTATGGAGCGGCATATGATAATAATTTTAATTTAAAACATATAAGAGCGGACAATATAGAAAAAAGAAATCAATGCCGTGATAGTAAATATCATCAAAGTAATATATTAGATTCCTTTAAAATGATTGAGAATGATTTAAAAAATAGAAAGTATGTTTTTGTTTGGTTGTACCTCATGTCAATGTGATACGCTTGGGAAAATGAAAGCGTTATTTTTAAGGTTTCATAAAACTATTAATAAAAATTCGTTGTTAATAAGATTATATTTAAAGCTTAGAAAACATTAGAAAGAATGTGAAAAGATGCAGAAAAAACAAAAAATCGGACAGGTAACCTTATGGAATTATAATTATGGTTCAGTATTGCAGTGTTATGCAACTCAACAACTTGTTCGAAAACTAGGCTATGATTGCCAGCTGATTTATAGAAATGAGACTGGGATTAATAAGTATCTTTTCATTTTATCTGATCGATTTAAAGGATATATTAAATATATACGTTATCCAAAATATATTAAGAGATTTAATAAACTGCGTGCGTCTACAAGAAGAAAAAGCTCTAATATGTTGTCGAAAGACAATTTAAACGCATTACAAAATTTTATAAACAAAGAAATAAATTCTTGCGGAAAAACTTATTCTAAATTAAAAAAAGATGCAAAAACAGACGCATTTGCCGCATATTTAAGCGGAAGCGACCAAGTATGGAACGTAAGCTGGTTTGTACCTAATCCGGTATATTTTTTACGGTTTGCACCAAAAGAAAAACGTATTGCATGGGCTCCCAGCTTTGGCATTGATAAGATAGCTAAATATAATTACAAAAAATTCAAAAAATATATCGCACAATTTGCATATTTATCGTCAAGAGAACAACAGGGAGTTTCTATAATAAAGCAATTGACCGGACGTGATGCAGTATTGGCAATTGATCCGGTATTAGCTTTAGATGCAGAGTTTTGGAGAGAGAAAATATATAAAAATAATACAGATAGTATCAAAAAGCAGCCGTATATTTTTACTTTCTTTTTAAATGAACCCAATAAAACAGCAATTAACGCTTTAGAAAAAATAAAAGCTCAAACTAATATGAACCATATATCGTTTGCATACCATTATAAATCATTAAATCAAAATGATAACATGAATATTGACGGCTCTCCATGGGATTTTTTAAATAATATTGCCAATGCTCAATATATATTAACCGATTCTTTTCATGCGCTTACATTTGCAATACAATTTAAAATACCTTTTTATGTGTTTGACAGACAATATACACATGATGAAAATCAAAATAGCCGTATAAAATCTATTTTAGATTTATGCAATGTTTCAAATAGAATGATTTTTAATATTGATGATATTGATATTGAAGATTTAATCGATTTTAAAAGCATACATACAATATTAGAAAAAGAAAGAAATAAGACAGTTAGCTATTTAAAAAATGCATTATATGCAGTAGCTGGGAAACCGGAAGGCGAGGTATACAATGATAATAAAATTAAAAGATAATATTCATTGTACAGGCTGTTCTGCTTGCAGCGATATATGTCCGGTTAATGCAATAGCAATGCAAAGCAATAATGAAGGTTTTTTATATCCCAATATAAATGAAGATATTTGTATAAAATGCGGCAAATGTATGAAAATATGCAATAAAACAAACGATAAAGGAATACTTGCAAAGCCAATTAAAATATATGCAGCTGTTAATAAAGATAATGAAAAATTACTTAAAAGCTCATCAGGCGGAGTATTTTCCATTATAGCAGATTATATGTTATCGCAAAACGGTATGATAGCCGGCTGTATATTTGATGAAAATCTTATAGCACGGCATATTGTTACCGATAAACCGGATCTTATAAATAAAATGCAAGGCTCTAAATATGTACAGAGTGATACAACACATGTATATCAGAGAATAGCATCATTGCTAAGAGAAGGAAAGAAAATACTTTTTACAGGTACCCCGTGCCAGGTAGCGGGATTAAAAGCATATTTAGGAGACATACCGGAAAACTTGATAACAATTGATTTAGTATGCCATGGGGTGCCAAGCCCTGGGCTATTAGAAAAACATATAAATTGGAGACAGTCAAAATTAAAAGGAAAAATAATAAGTTTATCCTTTAGAAATAAATCCCGTATAAATAAAGGTACATATTATTTAATGAAACTTAGTTGTGAAGATAAAACCAAATATATATATTCATGGCAGGATCCATATTTTCAGGCTTTTTTACAGGGCCAGGATTTACGTGAAAGCTGTTATATATGTCCGTATGCAAAAACAGAGCGTGTGGGAGATATTACATTAGCTGATTATTGGACGGCGTCTGCTTTGCATCCTTCATTAAATTGTAAAAACGGCGTATCTTTATTGCTGGTAAATACTATGAATGGACAAAAAATATTATCGTTTGTTAAAAATAAACTGGATATAATACCATCGTTTATTGATGAGGCAGTAAAAAGCCAGGGGAATCTTATACATCCATGTAACCGGCCGCAAATACGGGATAGTATATTTCAGAATATTGATAACATTGGTTATGATAAATGGGCAAACAGTTATTTTTATTCTTTAGGATATTTAAAATCAAAAATGTTATGCTCAATAGGAAGCTGTATTACGCCAGAAATTAGAAAAAAATTAAAACGGTTTATATCCTCAAAATAATGATTAAAAGATTTTATTAGAAAATATAAAATAAATAAGCCAGATAAAAAATAAAGGAATGGTAAAATGAATAAAGAAGTATGTATAGGAATGGTTGGCGCAGGCAGAGCTACTGAATTACATATGCAGGCATACCGGCGCGTACATGATATACCAATAAGATTAAAACATATTGTGGCTAGAAGACAGGAACAATTATCATTTGCAAAGGATAAATATGGTTTTGAAAAGATGTCTTTTAGGTTTGAAGATCTTTTAGAAGATCCTGAAATTGATGTTATTGATATATGTACTCCGCCATATACTCATTTGGATATGGCGGAAGCTGCACTAAAAGCAGGAAAACATGTAATATGTGAAAAACCATTGACTGGTTATTTTGGACGCAAGGAAGATATACAGCCGATTGGCGATAATGTTTCTAAAAAAATAATGTATAAGCATTTATTGGAATCAATGGAAGAACTGCGCAAAATAGTTGCCGATTCAGATAAACAGTTTATGTATGCGGAAAATTTTATATATGCACCGGCTATTGTAAAAGCAGCAGAAATTATAAAAGCTAAAAAAAGCCGTATTTTATTTATGAAAGGTGAAGAAAGCCTTAAAGGTTCCAGTTCTCATGTAGCAGGAGAATGGAATAAAACCGGAGGCGGTACGTTTATCCGTACAGGTTCCCATCCTTTATCTGCGATTTTATGGTTAAAACAAAAAGAAGCCCAGGCGCAAAATATTAATATACATGTAAAAAGCGTAATAGCAGATATGGCAAGAATTACGCCTGCTTTAAATGAATATGAACACAGACATATTGCAGCAAGGCCGCATGATGTAGAAGATATTGGTACAGTAATAGTAACATTTTCAGATAATTCCCGTGCTGTTGTAATAGCAACTGATACATTATTAGGCGGAAGCAAAAATTATGTAGAATTATATTGTAATGATGCGGCAATAAATTGTAAACTTACATTGGCCAATCTTATGAATACCTATTTTTTGGATGAAGACGGTTTGGATGATGTATATATCTCAGAAATGCTGCCGCATAAAACCGGATGGAATAACCCATTTATATCAGATGAAATTATAAGAGGTTATACAGCGGAAATACAAAATTTTATGCAGGCAGTTGTAGGAGAACAAAAACCAGAATCAGATTTTAAATTGGCATATGACACAATAAAAGTGATATATGCAGCCTATTTATCTGCTGAGATAGGTAAAAAGGTTGAATTGGAGAGATAGCATGACTCAGGATTTCCTATATACAATTCATTTGGCAGGCTGCGGTACATTTGGTTTAATACCTAAAGATCCGCCCAAAGATATAAATTGGCGGGAAATATTTCGTTTAGGAAAGGAACATTCTGTTATACCGCTGATATTTTGTGCAATGCAAAAACGTACAGATTTAAACTGTCCAAAAGAAATAAGATCAGAATTTGAAAAGTTTTCATGGGTCCCAATGATTCAAAATCAAATAAGAAATGAAGAAATAATAAAATTATTAAATAGAGCAAAAGAAGAAAAAATTTGTTCGGTTGTATTAAAAGGTGCAGCAATAGGACAAAGTTATGATGCGCCTGAAGCGCGTACAGCTTTAGATACAGATATTTATGTTAATCCTGATGATGAAGAAAAAATGCTTTTATTTTTAAAACAACAAGGTTTTCATATCCGTCCAAGACAATCAAACTTTTATCATACAACCTGCGTTCATCCTAAATTTGGCGTTATTGAATTACATATAGATTTATTCAGTGAAAATGCAAAAAATATATGGTTTGAAAATATAAATCTATTAGATTATATCAGCTTAAAACCATATATAATTAAAACAGAATATGGTGAAATTTATTCTATTGACCCTACAAGCCATTTGATTTTTATATGCCTGCATTTTTTAAATCATTTTATTAATTCAGGTACTAGTTTGAAAATGTGTTTTGATATAGCGGCTTTTTATAATAAAAATAAAGAGCAAATTGATGAAGACAGGGTATATAAAGCAATAGAAAGCTGCAATGGGCAAAAAGCATTAAAAGCAATGTTTAGTATGCTATATATGGCAGATATTATAATAAAAACAGGTTTATTTAATAATATATCAGATAATCAAAAAGCAACGGAATTATTTATAGATGATCTTGAACAGGGTGGAGAATTAGGCCGAAAAAATTTATTAAGCCGTCAAACAGAACGAAATCATAATGTAAGAAAAAGAATTATTTCTAATAAAGGTAATATAGGTTATTTTATATATTGTATTAAACGTTGGATGATGCGAATACGGTTATATTTTTTGCCTACCAAATCGGAATTATTATTTGAATATCCACATTTAAAATATATAAAAGCTTATTTAAAACATATACAAAAGAAAATGTATGACCATTTAACAAGAAAGAAAAATATCCGTAAGACAAATAAAACATGGAATGAAAACAGAGAAAAGCTTTTAACAATTATGGATATTTTATAATAGCAAAATATAAAAATATCAGGGGGAAAATATGGTTACAAAATCAGAACTATTTGGAGTTAATTTAATACAATTGTTAAAGGCTTTGCTTAGAAAAATATGGATAATTATCTTATCAGCGCTTATATTAGCCGGTGTTGGATATGCTTACACATATTATACGTTTATTCCTACTTATCAGGCTTCCATTATGTTATATGTTAATAATAGTTCAACAACTGAAAGTTCATCAAAAACTATATCACAGGCTGATTTAAATGCAGCACAGAGCTTGGTTGACAGTTATATGGTTATTTTGCGTACACGTACAACATTACAGCAGGTTATAGACCGGGCAGGAGTTGAGATGTCTTATCAAAAATTAAATGGTATGATAACAGCGGCATCGGTCAGCGCTACAGAATTTTTTAGGGTTACCGTAACAAGTACTGATCCTAAGGAAGCTGAAAAGCTTGCTAATACAATAGGAGATGTTTTACCGGAACGTATACCTGATATAGTAGAAGGAAGCAGTGTTAAAGTTGTTGATCCGGCTACATTACCGACAAGTAGTTTAGCTCCGGATTATGTACAAAATACATTAATAGGAGCGTTAATTGGTATTTTTATAAGCGCGGCAATTATTATTATAAAAGAACTTTCAAATAAGCTTGTAACAACTGAAGAATATTTGCGCCAAACTTATACTATACCGGTTTTAGCTGCAATACCTGATATGTCTATAATAATTAGAGAAGAACATAATGTTTAAATTAAATGGGGGTGATAAAAAATGGGTCAGTTAAAAAATAAACAAAGGCCTTATAATAACGCTGTTTTGCAGCTTCATACAGAACAAATGCATATGCTCGGGGAAAGTATGAGTTTTGAAGCTGCAGAAGCATATAATCTTCTGCGTACCAATATAATGCTGTCATTCCCTGATGAAGAACAATGTAGAGTTATTGGCATTACAAGTGCTTTTCGTGAAGAAGGTAAAAGTATCAGCAGTATTAATATTGCTTGGTCATTTGCTAATATGGGTAAATCTGTACTTTTATTAGAATGTGATTTAAGATTACCGACAATTGCTAAACGATTAGCGTTAAAACCTGAACCTGGTTTATCTAATGTATTAACTGGACAATGTAAAATTGATGAGGCTATTCAAACAGGACCTTTAAAAAATATGCATTATATATCAGCTGGGAATATTCCTCCTAATCCATCAGAATTATTAGGATCAAATAAAATGAAAGAATTAATAAACCAGTTAAAAGATTATTATGAATATATTTTCTTTGATTTACCGCCTGTTAATATAGTAGCGGATGCATTAGTTGTATCAAAGCTGCTTGATGGTATGCTGATAGTTGTACGTGAAAATTATTCTGAACGTGGAGCATTAATGAAAATGGTACGACAATTTGAATTTGCTGATGTAAGAGTATTAGGATTTATATATAACTGTATAACAGATTCTGTATCAAAATATGGTAGGAAATATGAAAAAGAATATAGAAAAAAATACAAATATTATAAAAAGCAACAACCTTGATATATTTCATATAATTGATTTTCATACGCATATACTTTCTGGAATAGATGACGGAAGCAAAAGTGTAGAAGAATCTATTAATATATTAAAAGAACAATGGGATCAGCATATAGATATAGTTGTTGCAACACCTCATTTTTTAGCATCACAAAATACACCTGAAGAATTTTTTCTTAATCGTAAAAAAGCTTCGGATAATTTAATAAAAGCGATATCGCAATTGGATAATAGGCCTAAAATAGCTCAAGGAGCAGAAATTAGATATTTTCGTGGGATTAGCCAATGTGATAAGCTTGATTTGCTTAAAATTATGGGGACTAACTTGTTATTAATAGAAATGCCGTTTTTTCCATGGTCAAAGGATATTTTAAAAGAATTATATGATTTATATACAGTTCGTGAATTTAAAGTGATTATAGCGCATATTGAAAGATATTTGACAATACAGAAAAAAAGTATAATAAATGAGCTTTTTAATATGGATGTATTTATTCAGGCAAATGCTGAATTCTTTTTAAATTGGTATACAAGAAGAAAAGCTTTAAATATGCTTGAAAAAGATCAGATACATTTATTAGGTTCCGATTGCCATAACCTTAATACACGTCCGCCTAATATTAGACAAGCTATAGATATTATATATAAATATTTTGGAGAATATAAAGTTAAGCAATTATATAAATTATCGCAAGATCTTTTAATAAATGCTGTATTGTCATAATCATATATCTTTACAACTTATAAATATAAAGGATAAATTTTTAATATACTTATTATGTTAATTTATAAAAATGTAAACACATACTGGTTACGTAACTTGGACAGAATAGGGGGGCGCCCGCGCAGCCAACCATATAATTATATGGTTGGCTTATGCAAAATAATTTGCTGAAAAAAGATACTGTTAATAAGGAAATACCAGATTACTTTATTATATAGCTTTTATAAGACCGTTATTTTGCACCCAGCGCATCTTTGATGCGCTACGCGGGCGCCCCCTATTTAGCATAGTTTATTAATTGGCGTTATGTAATTTTGTCTTAATTTATTTTTTATATTAGATTGAATTTATAATAATCACTTATACAATTTTGAATATAGTTTTATATTATTAGAATTATCATGTATGATGCATATTTTATAATGTACTTGTGAATTAATATTAAATCTGTTATAATACTACCTTAAATAAGATTACTGGATAATAAGTTACAATAGATTTATTTTTAAAAGGATGGTGTTAAATATACTCGACATATGTTTATTGGGATGCGGTGGAATGATGCCGCTTGAAGAAAGATATTTAACATCGCTTATGATAAGATATAATGGACATTGTTTATTAATAGACTGCGGTGAAGGCACACAATTAGCTATACGTAAATGCGGATGGGGATTTAAAGCAATTGATGCTATATTATTTACTCATTTTCATGCTGATCATATTGCAGGACTTCCAGGATTATTATTAACAATAGGTAATTCTGATAGAATAAAACCTTTGTTCATATATGGACCGCCGGGAATCAGAAGTATAGTGCAAGGATTATGTATGATTTGCGGCGGTTTACCATATGAGGTATATGTATGCGAACTTAATATAAAGGATAATAATGGGCAAATATTTAATATAGAAAATATACCGGATCTTGAAATATCAGCACTTAAAGTGGATCATAGGATATGCTGTTATGCTTATTCTATAAATTTAAAAAGAGCTGGTAAATTTGATGCCAATAGAGCTAAATTAAAAAATATTCCTATTAAATATTGGAGTAGGCTGCAAAAGGGTGAAATTATTAAAGATAACGGCAATATATGGCAGCCTGAGGATGTATTGGGAAAACCTCGTAAAGGTATAAAAGTAACATATTGTACGGATACAAGGCCAATACCTGATATAGCTCGGTTTGCTCAATGCAGCGATCTATTCATATGCGAAGGTATGTATGGGGATGATGAAAAGCTTCAATCAGCTATAGAAAAAAAACACATGTTATTTTCAGAAGCAGCTAAATTAGCAAAAAATGCTCAAGTTAAAGAACTTTGGCTTACACATTATAGCCCGTCAGTTGATGACCCGCAGGAGTATATTCCTAAAATAAAGAATATTTTCCCTAATATTATTGCGGGATATAATGGAATGAAAAAAGAAATAAATTTTATAGATGAATAAAAATACAGCCATACGGAAAATTTATACCGTATGGCTGGTCTTATTTATATTAATTTTTATTGAGCTTCTTTGGGTATACTGCGTTTTTTATTAAATATACCAATAAAAAATAAAATACCAATAGGAATAAGTATTATACTTATCCATTGTGAAGTAGATAAACCAAAGAATATTCCACGGATAGAATCATAACGGAAAAATTCCAAGATAAAACGTTCTATACCATAACCAATAAGATACATACCAATAATTTTCCCAGGTTTACGTTCATGACGCGAATATGTGAAAATTATAATAAAAAGTATAAGATTCAGAAAAGCTTCGCATAATTGTATTGGAAAAAATGATTGTCCTAAAGGAGCTGCAGAATCCGGTTTAAAATATACACCGATTGGAGGCGGATATGGCATACCATAACAACATCCGGCACAAAAGCACCCAATACGCCCTATAGCATGAGCTAATGGAACGCCAGGAATAATATTTTCTATTAAATCAAGAAAATTTATTTTAAATTGTTTTGAATATATAAATACCCCAAGTATACCGCCGATTGCTCCGCCATAAAATACAAATCCGCCAGTTAAAAGATTAAAAAAGTCGCTGGTTGTAAATGAACCAGAGCTTATTTGACCAATCAAGCTGGGTAAAACAGTAATTATATATAAAAGCTTTGCTCCTATTACAGCCGCTATACCTGTATAACAGCAGCAATAACCTATATCAGAGCGGGAAATTGATTTTTTATAACGAAATTTGGTTATGATAAATATGGCAAGTGCACAGCCTAGGACAATTAATAAGCCGTACATGGGAATTCTTTTACCCAATATATTTATATATGGCAGCATAGAAAATAAATCCTTTTTATTATTATTTATTATAACAATAAAGGCGGACACGGCTTAACAGCACGATCCGCCCAAAATGTTAAAATGATAAGTAAAAAAATTAATAAAGACTAGAAAGACCGCCAGCAACGCTGCTTACACATGCGATACATGCAATTGTGAATATAGCGCAAAGTGCTGTTGCAATAATGCTGAGAACAAGACCTGCAGTTGCAATGCCGCTTGTGTTGCCTTGCTTTTTAGCCATAACACCAAGGATAATACCAACTATACCACAAACTACACCAATAATACCGAGAACAACTGTTGCGCTTAACCACCAGAATACTACAGCAATAATACCGAGAACGAGGGAAGCGATAGCTAAACCTTTACCTGGTTGAGGAGCCTGTGGGCCTTGTGGATATTGAGGATATTGTGGGCCTTGTGGACCTTGAGGGCCTTGCGGATACTGAGGACCTTGAGGACCTTGTGGTCCCTGAGGCGGAACCTGATTGTTGAAATTAGGATCTTGCATATAATTTCCTCCTTACAATAAGTAACAAAGATAAGATTCTATTAATCATATGAGTAAGGACAATCATTCTATGATTAATATTAAAGACATTTTACACTATCGTTCATTATTTGTCAATATAATTTTAATATTTACGGCATATTTGTGCATAATAATGCATGAAAAATGTTTGTTTATAAATATAAAATTTAATTTGACAGTGGAAAATTAGAATTTTTTGGTATATAATAAAATTAATATTATCTTTTTGTAAATAATAATTTATTATTGTTAAATTTTAATACATTATATGATTATATTAAACGCAATAAATTACAAAAATAATATTTAATAGGAGGTCTAATATGAAACGTAGAATCGGTATATTAACAAGCGGCGGGGATTGTCCAGGCTTAAATGCGGCTATAAGGGGAGTTGCCCGTGCGTCCTATGAAATGTTTGATGCAGAATTTATTGGTATTTCAGATGGTTATAGAGGCCTTATACAAGGTGAATACAGAGAAATGCATAAAGAAGATTTTTCCGGTATATTAACCCTTGGCGGCACAATATTAGGAACTTCACGCCAGCCTTATAGAAATATGAGGGTGATTGAAGCTGATAATATTGATAAAGTTGCAGCTATGAAAGAAAATTATAAAAAAATGAAGCTGGATTGTCTTGTAACATTAGGCGGTAATGGTACTCATAAAACAGCTAATCTTCTTTCACAAGAGGGATTAAATGTAATAGGTCTTCCTAAAACTATTGATAATGATATATGGGCCACAGACGTAACGTTTGGCTTTCATACTGCTGTTGATATTGCTACAGAAGTTATAGATAGAATTCATACAACAGCTAACAGCCATGGCAGGGTTATGGTTATAGAAATAATGGGTAATAAAGCCGGCTGGCTTACTTTATATTCAGGTATAGCAGGCGGAGCAGATGTCATATTATTGCCGGAAATACCATATAGTCTTGATAAAGTAGTAACAGCTGTAGAAAAACGAGCTAAGAAAAAGAAACGTTCATTTGCTATTATAGCAGTAGCTGAAGGATCTATGACAAAAGAAGAAGCTAATATGAAAGGTAAAGAACGTGCGGCATTAAGAGCAAAAGATAAATATCAGTCTATATCATACCGGCTTGCAGATCAAATACAAAATGAAACAGGATTTGAATCAAGAGTTGTTGTCCCGGGACATTTCCAAAGAGGCGGCAGCCCATCGCCATATGACCGTGTGCTTGCTACCAGATTTGGAGTTTATGCAGCAAGGCTTATAAAAAATGAACAATATGGAACCACTGTAGCTATGAAAGGCAATACAGTAACTCATAATCCTCTTTCAGAGGTTGCAGGTAAAACAAAATTTGTACCAAAAGATTGTCAGATGGTTGAGGATGCAAAAGATATAGGCATAGCATTCGGCAATTAAATAAATTTATTATAATACTAATGCTTATATTTGGAAGGCGTGTTGTGTAAAATGGCATTATATGAACCAATAATAAAAAGATGTTCAGTAAGATCATATTCAGATAAAATACCAAGCAATGTTGTAATAGATGCAATAAGAGAAAAAATAGGCAGGCTTAAACCTCTTGATAATACTATACGGATAAAGCTGGCTATAGTAAATGCAGTAGAGATGGCAGAATTAACAGGAACCAAAAAAATATCAGAGGCGCCTTATTATATTGTAGCTTATTCGGAAAATAAAGGCATGGCATATCAGAATATAGGATTCTTGCTTGAACAATTGGTATTAAATATGACAGCTATGGGATTAGGTGTATGTTATCTTGGAGGGTTATCCATTAAAAATACCCCTCCAGGATTTATATATATAATAACTCTTGCATTTGGTATACCTAAAGGGTCATTAAGACAAGGCATATCAGAATTTAAAAGACGTCCGTTAGAATCTCTATGCAGAGGGGATCAGCCAGATGAAATTATATCAGAAATGGTTAATGCGGCAAGATTAGCTCCATCCGCTATGAACCTTCAACCTTGCAGATACCAGATTGACGGACATAAAATACATATATTCAGAGGAAGTCCACCGCTGGCAATAAAAAAATTTGTAAAGCTTCAGCAAATAGATTGTGGTATAGCTATGTCGCATATTATGGAACAAGCAAAATTTATGGGCATACACGGTAAATTTTGCAAAATGGATAATATAAAAACTGGCGGAACATATGAAATGAGCGTAATTTTAGATTCAGAAAATAATGAAGATAAAACGAAAGATGTAGAATTTTAATTTATTTATATAAAAATCTAATAAATATTATAAAAATTATTTTTTGATACAATAAAAGAAATTTAAATATTTAAATAATAAATAACAAAAATAAAGTTTAGCTATATAAAAACCGTATGAATAAAAATGCTAAATTATATTTAGTGAACAGATAGATTTAGAAAGCGCTTACGTGAGGGGGGCGCCTGCGCAGCGCATCTGAAAAGATGCGCTAGGATGCAAAATAATAGATTATAAAGCATATAATATGAAATATATAATTTTAAATATTGTCTTAAGAACAATGGCTTTACAGTAATAATTATTTTGCATAAACAACCATATGAAATATGGTTGTACGCAGGCGCCCCCTTTAGCTTTATGTAATCGGTTATTTAGGCATAAATTAATAAATGAAAGCATTTTATGTCTCAACATATGATGTGAAATTTGGTCTCATGATATGTTGCATATAATAATATAATTATGTTGAAAAGATATGGAATTATTGATATAATTTATTAAAAATATGTAAATTATTTTTATTATTAGATTGCATATTTAAGCAAAAACAGGAAGGAGCATAAGAGATGAAATTGACCAAAAAGCTTATGGCTATAATGTTATCCATTGCAATGGTTTTGTCAGTATGCATTATACCAGCAGCCGCGCAAAATGATGAAGGGCTTTTAATCTTCTATAATTTTGCAGACGGGGCTAAAGATGCTTCAGGCAATGGAAACGACGGTACATTAAGCAATGTCACCATAACAGACGATGAGATATTTGGCAAAGCAGGCACATTTAATGGTTCAAGCAGAGTGGTAATGCCGGTTGAACCGTTTACGTCTTTAAATGATTATTCATTTGAAGCATGGATTAATCCATCAACACTTGAAACATGGTCAACCCTTTGGTCATTGGCAAGTGATCAAAAAAATTATATGAATTATACTATTACGTCAAATGCCTCTGGAGTAAAGGGCGGCGTATCATATAGTATAGAAATTAATGATAGTGAAAATAGAATTAGCGCTAAAAACGGCGTATCGCCAACTGTAAATACATGGAATCATATAGCGTTTACTCAAGAGGGCAATATTGGGCGCTTATATTTAAATGGACAGCTTGTTGCTGAATCTAATAATAATATAAGTTTACATAAGGCTGAATTAGTAAATAAAATGGCTACGCTTGCATCACTTGATGGAACAAATGCATATCTTGGAACGGGTACAGTATGGGGAGATCCAGGATTTAAAGGCAGGATAGCTGAATTTAAAGTTTATAATAAAACATTATCCAGTGATGATATCGCTGCTGAATATGCATCAATTCAGGACCAGATACAGCTTGTTGCAGATAAAGAAGCTGTTGCAGATGCAAAAGATAAGCTTACAATAACAGATTTTACTAACCAGGATATCGATTTGCCTAGCGAGATAGGTGAAAATGTTTCTATATCATGGGAAAGCAATAATACAGATATTATTACAAATGACGGTAAAGTAACACGTCCTGTTGGAGCTGATACAGAGGTTACTTTAATAGCTACTCTTACAAAAGGCAATGCAAGCGATACAAAAGAATTTATAGTAACTGTACAGCGTGCAGCTGTAACTGATGAAGATATCGTTGCATTAGATAAACAAGCCCTTGATTTAGGAGATATTTCTAAAATCAGAGGAAATATTGACCTTCCGACTTCAGGTTATGAAGGTTCAACAATAACATGGGTTTCATCCCGTCCGGACGTTATATCAGCATATGGTATTTATACTGAAATAGAAGACCAAGCGGAAGATATAACTGTTATTCTTACAGCAACCATTACAAAAGGCTCTGTTAGCGATACAAAAGAATTTACAGCTGTAGTTCCAGCATTTTCAAACGAACCATATGCATATCTTATGGCACATTTCCCAAATGTAAGCCCATTCCCGACATCCTTCTCAGTTTCATTGGATGGACAAACATTTACTAAAATTAATCCAAGCGAACCGCAGCTTGAATCAACTGTTGGCAATGGTATGACCCGCGACCCGTTTATATTCAGGGGACAGGACGGCGTATTCCATATTATAGCAACAGATGGTTGGACATCCAGGGATATATTTGTAGCTGATTCTACAGATTTGGTAAATTGGACTAATCATAGAATACTCAATGTAAATGGTGATTTAGCTGAAAGAGGAGTTGATCTTGCCGGACATGCATGGGCTCCTGAATGCAGTTATGATCCGGAAGTAGGAAAATATCTTATTTATTGGTCAGCATCAACAAATGAAGAACTGGATCCTGACGGACCGGGACAAAAAGGCCAAGGTCAATATCATAAGACATATGCTGTATATACAGAAGATTTTGTAACATTTGAAAAACCATTTATTTTAATAGATCCAGGATTTGATATCATCGATCCGACTATGGTACAGTATGAAGGAAGATGGTATACGGTATTAAAAGATGAACGAAATAATTCTTCATCAGTACCAACAGGTAAAAAGCTTATCTGGGGTGAAGCTGACCATCTTTCAGGACCATGGACTATTCATACTGAAATAGCTGTTTCAGAAGACAGCAGAAATAAAGAAGGCCCGACAATTTATAAAGATATTCATAGCGACGGATATTTCCTTGCATGGGACTATTTTTCCAATAGCGCTATGGGTGTTGCATATTCAGAAACGCCTAATATAGGTACATCATGGAAAATAGTTGATTCCAGCATAGCAAGTGATGTACGTCATCCTTCAGTAATCACTATTACAGAAGAAGAATACTACAGAGTGCTTGATGCATTTGGTGCGGATTCAAGCGAAATAGAAATACCGGATACAATTGAAGAGCCTAAAGCTGAACCAATTTTGCATTATTCTTTTGAAGAAGATACAATTGAAGGAAATATTGTTAAAGATATATCCGGAAATGGTAATGATGGAACGCTTTATGGTTCTCCGTCATTTGAAGAGGATCCATTAAATCCAGATGGGCAATCAATAAGACTGAATAATGATAATATTACATCCCAATCAGGCAATGGACAATATATATCAATGCCGTCACAATTGCTTGCAAATATTAATGATGTAACAATTTCAGGATGGATTTATTGTATAGCAGGTTCTGCTACAGGTAATACAAACCAAGGACGATTCTTTGATTTTGGTACTGGTCCAAGCAGTTCTGGCAAATATTATTTCTATTATTCAACTCAATATGACAGCAGTTCTCCAAGAGTTGGTATTACTATGAACAGTAATGCCGGTGAAACTACTGTTATGGCTCCGAACCGTGATGTAGGAAACTGGCATCATATCGCAGTTGTACTTGACGGTACGGATATGATACTTTATTATGACGGCGTTGAATATGGAAGAAACAGCAATTTAGCGACAAAACCGTTTATGCTGGAATATACAGCTGCATTCCTGGGACGTTCTATGTGGGGACCTGATAAACTGTATAATGGACGTATTGACGATTTCAGAGTATATAACAGAGCGGTTTCAGCTGAGGAAATATCAAATATATATCAAGGTAAAACTGATGATGAGCTTGCAAAATTAAATACAGATTTAGCTTTACTTGATTTAGGAGATCTTTCAGCTGTTACAGATGATATTTCTCTTCCAACAACTTTAAAATACGGCTCAACTATCGAATGGTTATCAGATAAACCTGAATATATCGATAATACAGGTAAGGTAACCCGTCCGGCATATGAAACAGGTAAAGTTCCTGTAACCCTTACGGCTGTAGTTACAAATGGCGATAGCAGCCAGACAATAACATTCAATGCTATTGTATTGCCGAGAGATAAGATGGTTGAAGGTATAAATATAGAAGCGCCTGAAAAAGCCGGACAAAATAATTTGTTTGAAATTAAAGTAACTACAACATCTTTTGATGTCGATGATATCCGTGTTACAAGCGAATATGGATTGGATATTGGCAGACAGATTATAGATACTCAAATAAATATGGATAATACTGTTACATGGACAATTGGCCTTAGTATTGGTACAAAGGGCGATCGCGAATTAACAGTAATAACATTTGCATCAGGCCAGGTTAAAGATAAAGCAACATTTAATATTGCTATAGTTAATCCATGGGAAGTTAATCCTCCAGAGGTTGAACCGGAAGTTTATGAAGCAGGTATAGTTGAAAATCTTATAGCTGCAAATCAGCCGTTTACTGTGGTTATTAAAACAAGCCTTAGCGTACAGGATATTCAGTTATATAATGAGTATGGCAATACAATAGGCCAGCTTAGCAAAGAATATTCCGATCAAGATGCAATACGTACATGGACAATAAAAGCTGCCTTTGGCACAAAAGGTAACCGTACTTTAAGCTTTAAAGCTATGTGTGATGGAGGAACTATACTTGACGCGGGCTCCGATAGAATTACAATTATAAAAATGTGATAAACATTTGAAAATATTTTAATTAATTTTAGCTTTTTAAAAATATTTTAAAAAATATTATAATTTGACAAAAAAATACCGTATAGGAAAATTATTTCCTATACGGTATTTTTTGTTGGACATGTTTATGTTATAATATCTTTTATATGCGGGGAAAATTATCTTATAAGTTTGATTTTTTTATATTGATAAATAGTTGAATATTATAAATTATACTCTCTATTATCAAAGAATAACATAATTATTTGATTTTATCAAAGAGAGGTATTATATTAATGACCTGGTCTCATGAAAGTACACATTCACATGATAATGAAAAAACTAAACGATGGAAAAAAGTATTTGGAATAATAATAGTTTTAGCATTTATTGCATTTACGGTCGTAATATTTTTTTGTATAGGTAAGCCGTTAATGCAATTTGTATCAGAACCATCAAAATTTCGGTTATGGGTAGATCAGCATGGCATATGGAGTAGATTAGCGTTTATAGGTATGATTGCATTTCAGATTATTATAGCAATAATACCAGGAGAACCGTTTGAAATAGGAGCTGGTTATGCATTCGGCATATGGGAAGGTACGCTTTTATGCTTAGTGGGTTCTGTTATAGGAAGCGCTATTGTATATTTATTTGTACGTTACTGCGGTATAAAAGCTATAGAATTATTTTTCCCAAAAGAAAAAATAATGTCATTAAAATTTCTTCAAAATACAAAAAAATTAAATTTAATAGCATTTATTATATTTTTGATTCCAGGTACTCCAAAAGATATTTTAACTTATTTTATCGGGCTTACGCCTATGAAATTATCAGTATGGCTGCTTATAACGGCAACTGCACGTATCCCTTCTGTTATAACATCCACTATAGGTGGAGATGCTTTAGGTATGGAGAATTATAAATTTGCTATTATTGTATTTATAATTACAGCTGTTATTAGTATTGCAGGAATATTAATATATAGATATATACAAAAAAGGCTTGATAAAAAGCATAATGAAACCAATAATATTGAATAAAAAATAAAACCACTGTTGATTATAATAAAATATAATCAGCGGTCGTTATTTTTTTAAAAATATGATTTATTCATATC